>Ga0082335_1000265_pt1 | contig 137849 bp, 184 predicted proteins | sample Subgrocontami58m_FD_72375 | JGI IMG/M metagenome (GOLD analysis project Ga0082335, IMG submission 72375) | Subsurface groundwater microbial communities from S. Glens Falls, New York, USA - GMW37 contaminated, 5.8 m (SPADES assembly) (version 2) ...
ATCCAAAAAAGGAATTTCCAAATTCTCCGGAGAATGTTGTTTTTAGTTATAAGAAGATTGCGGAGATTAAGGGGGTGAAGTTGAGGGAGGTTGAGGAGGTTGTTGAGGGGAATTTTGGGAGGGTGTTTGGGAGTGAATAAATGTTTATATAGGGTTGTTATTTTTTGTTATTATGGCTAGAATTCATAGACGAGTTTCTAATGAGGAGATTGAGACGAGTTATGTATTTTTTAGCGAGTTAGCAATACAGAGAGAGGGTTTTGTTCTGCCTAAAAGAGATGTTGTTTATGAGGCTTTATCTTCTGCTTTTTCTAAAGTAACTTTACCAAGAAGGATAGAGAACTATTTTAAAAATGGGGGGTTCTGGACTTATTCAGGAATAGAAGATTTAGCTTCTATAGCTGCTGATAATTTAATCATTGAAGTTAATAGTGATACTCGTTATAGGGTTGCAATTTCTCCGGATGCTGCAAGAATAATTTTGAGAGATTCACTTTTTACACAAGAGGACAAAGAAGGGATTAGAAGATTAGTCAGGGAATTTTTATTTGAATTGGATGAAAGGTCTTCGGGGAAGGTTTAAATTTATCGGATTATTAAATTGATGATGAAAAAAGATTTATTCTTAAAAGTCATAGGAGTTTTATATCTAATATGGGGTGTTGCGTCGGTGATGAATACTATTTTTGGAAATACGGGGCTTGCGCCGATTTTATGGATGTCTTATATCGGGATGTTTTTGCTCGGGATTGGAATTTTGCGCAGAGATAGTTTTTTGATTGCGAGCCAGATTAATATTCTTGCGATACCTTACTTACTTTGGACAATTGATTTTTTTTATGCATTAATAAACGGTGTGACTTTGTTTAATATTGTTGATTACTTTTTTGTTCCGGGACCTTTAATTGGAAAAATTATTGGGTTGCAGCATTTGGTTACAATTCCTATTTCGCTTTATGCAATTTATTTAATTGGGCTAAAAAGAAAAGACGCTTGGAAGTTGAGTTTTGTTCAGCTTGTAATTGTGTTCTTTGCAACCCTCTTGCTTACTTCTCCTGATAGTAATGTTAATTGTGTTTTTGAGACGTGCACTAATTTTGATTTTGGGGTTTATTATCCTTTGGAGTGGTTTGTTAGTTATTTCTTGATGGTTTTGATTACGGGGTTTTTGGTGGGGTGGGTTGGAGGGAAAAGGTAAGTTATGGTGGGTATGGTTACGGGGGGTTGGTTTGGAAATTGGGGGGAAGAAGAAGGGAAGTTAATCAAAATCTTCTTTTGTTAACTTTACCCATTTTGATGAAACTTTTAGCAGTTGATTAGAAGTTGAAAACTTTGATTTTCTTTTTCTGTCAAAATAGGTATAAATGATAATTATAAAACCTTTTTCTTTCATTCTCTCAATAACCGGAACAAAATCTGAATCTGAAGCTATTAATATTATCTTTTTTATATTGGGGTGCTTATCTTTAATATCATACATATCTAAAATAATTAAAGCATCAATCCCCTTTTGAGAAAACTCTTCTTCTCCTTCTCGGTTAATTATTCTTTGACATCTCCCTTCTCTTAAGGTAATCCATTTTTTCTTTCTTAACATTTTAGTCATGTTTTGATATCTGCTCATTAAGAAAGTCTCCTTTTTTGTTGGTTTAGGGCTTTGATAAGGCGGAGCGGTATAAATGTAGAGATGTTTCAAATTAAGATATTCTTTTTTGCATATGTTTCTAAATGTTTGTAGATATTTTTTTGGTTTGTTATCCTCTTTTTGAAAATGCTTCTTAACCAAACCGAAAAACCCATCGTCAACAAATATCAAAGTATCATCCATTAGAAACTCCTGCCAAAATATTAGAAAAATTAAAACATCCGGCAACCTTAAGATTACCGGGGATCATACTCACAGCCCAAAGACTGCTAATGTATGATATACTAAAGGATTTATAAAGCTGTCGCTGTTTCATCTTATCTCTTTCAGTATAGTTATGTTTATTTTATTTATAAATACTCCCGTTGTAAATTGGTTCAAAAAACTAATATCTAAAATAAGGCTCCTGATAAGCCGACCCGAACATCATATACTCCGAAAGGCGGTTTGCAGGAACTTGATAGTCTGGCGAGTAGAATGAGTCAAACGCGTCTTTAAAATAAAATCTTGGCTTTGGGGAATAAGGAGGATATTTTTTAACAGGATATTTTACATAATCATCATAATGCGGGAAGTATTTTTTTTGGTATTTTGGATAAACATATGATTTGTAGATATTTTTATTGTAGGTTTCTTCCATGTAAGTTTTTGAAAATTGCGTCGGGTAGTAGCCGTCGTCTTCGTAATAATCTGGCTGTCTGTAAGCTGAAGCTAAATTAAGACTTAGAACTAAAGCAATTACAGATATTAATAATATTGACCCTGTTTTCATAATCTCTGAAGATTTTTAGGGTTTATAAGTATTTTTGTCTTGCGTATCTACTTAGCTTTCTGAAGTTAATAATCTATATTGTTTACTATAATAATCTATAAATACTTAAGATATCTTTAAGATATATGAAGATTATTCCTCTTGAACTGAAGACAAAGCTCAATATTGAAGGTATCAGAGGTTTTATCAAACGTAAAGTTACCAAATTTGGCACAAGTGCCAAAGTCGATTGTCCTAAAGAGTATCTCGGACATGATGTTTATCTGGTAATTCTTGAAAATGGGGCTAAAAAAAAGAGTAAAGGAACTGGAAGAAGAAAATAAATTTCTTAAAGAAACAATTCTTGCTTTAACTAAAAGAATTGAAGAGCTCGAGAGTTTAGTTAAAGAGAAGTCTGTTCCATCATTTGTAAAAAAAGACATAAAGAAAGAACCCCAAATATCCGGCCAGAAAAATGGGCATGTTGGATACTCAAGGCATGTTCCTGAAAGAATTAATCAAGTAAAAGAACACAAATTGGACAAATGTCCAATTTGCGGAGAGCCAGTAAGCGAAACTCAAGAAATAAGAGAAAGAATTATCGAGGACATTGAACAACCTAAAACAAAAAATACGAAGCATCTAATTCATCGATGCTATTGCAAAAAGTGCGATAAAATTGTTGAACCTGAAATTGAGAATGCTTTGCCCAATGCAAGATTCGGATTAAGATTAATGATTCTTATTTTGATATTAAAATTAGACTCAAGAATACCAAGCAATAAAATAGTTTCACTGCTAAGCTCGGTATTCGGAATTAAGATTAGCGACGGAGAAATTTATGGAATATTGAAGCAGCTCTCTGAAGCATTTGGAGATTATTATGATAAACTTGTAATAAACATCAGAAAAGCATTAGTAAAATATCTTGATGAGACTTCATGGAGAATTAATGGAATAAATAATTGGCTCTGGATTTTTATCAATAAAGAGGTCGCTCTTTATATTGTTAATAAAAGAAGAAGCAGTAAAGTCCCAATTGAAATATTGGGAAATCAGGAAGACAAAACAATAGTGAGCGATAGATTTTCAGCTTATAATGAACTTGCAAGAGTCAGCGGATGCAAACAACAAATATGCTGGGCTCATCTTTTGAGGAACTCAAAAGATTTGGCTGAACATTATCAAGAAGCAAAATATATTCATAAAAGAATGAAATATATTTACAGAAATGCAATAAGATTGAATCATAAAGCAAGTGAAGAAGAGAAAGAAAAAATTTTGCATTGTATAGATTTAATTGCTTCGAGAAGTTATAAGAGTACAGAAGTTTACAAATTTGTTAAAAGCGTATGCAGATATCATCGGGAGAATTTGTTTAGATTTGCAGACAATCCAGAAATAGAGTCTACAAATAATCGCGCAGAAAGCGGATTAAGACCTGCAGTAGTTATAAGAAAAATTTCAGGGGGGAGTAGAAGCGAAGGTGGAGCTGAAGCAACGGCTAAATTATTATCTGTTTTACAAACAATTAAGATACAAACGAACAATCCTTATCAAGGATTGCTGAATTTACTTCAGACGCCTAAGTAGATACCAATAACTCCTATAAAATTAAAACAAAATCTCTTTGCAAGATCCTCCAAAGTCCATCCCTCAAAAAATCATTCCCCCTTCTAAACTATTCGTCTTCTCCCCATTAAGAACAACAACTCCTCCCCAGCTTTTTCAAAACTTCCCCGAGCCCTTCCCAACCAAAACCACCGCCCCTCCAGCTCCCTCAACACTTTCCTTCGCCCCCGCAGAAACAGCATCTATTTCAATGTTAAATTTCAGCTTCAAGTCTTCAACTTTACCAACTAATTTATGTCTTTTTAATTTAACCAAATAAATTCCTTTTTCTTCTTTAACAATTCCCCTTTTAATATAGCTCTCTAATCCTTCAACAAGTCTATTCAAACTCATTGTTTTTAGTTTTATTATTTTAGCTTTTCCAAGAACTTGTCTCTTTTTGAAATACGGCTCTCCTTTCTTAAGCAGTTTTTTCTGGTCTCCCCTCTTTCCTGTTCCTGCTTTTCCAACTCCTCCACGATGTCCGCTTCCTCTTGCTTTCTTCTTAAATCCTCTCGCATGAGTGTGGCTTCCTCTTAGCTTCTTTGATTTTCTGACTTTTTTAATCTTCATCGTCTTCCTCCAAATCTTTTCTTTTTATTTTTTCCAGTATTTTATCCCGATCAACTTCTTCCCTCATGTTTTCAGGAACTTCTTCAAAGCTGTCTGTTTTCCAGCATTTAGAGCATTCCCTCGGCGGATGCCCGCCATACTCAACAAAACCACATTCGCATTCCCACATGTCAAGCATTTCTGATTTCATATTTTAGCTTCCTCTTTCCAATTATAGACAATTCTGTGTTTTGCATGACTTTTTTTCGGAATTGTCTTATTAGATAATTCTGGACAAGTTGTTATATATCCTCCCAAATTATCTATATTCCTCATAGCATTCTCTCCAGCAGTTCATTTATTTTTTCACCATGATTGCCCAAAACCCCTTTCCCTTTCCCAAAATGTTTTTTTGATTCTATCCCCTTTCTCGGCGGATGCAGTCTAAAGAACGGCTTAAGCCCAAAGTCCTCAAGTTTTTTCTTTCCAAGTTCAGAAGCTATTTTTTTCCCGTCAATTTTTTTGCTCTTATCTTTTAACTGTCCTCTTAGTTGTATAAGCTTGGCAACGTTCTCTTCGCTTATTTTTCCATAAGCAACAAAATCTCTTAATCTTCTCAAAAATTTTTCGTTTTCAGGAGTTTCTTCAAGCAATATTGCAGAATATTTTCTTCTAAGTCTCAATCTACTAAGTCCTTCTTCAATTTTTCCCACCATCTTCACCATTCCAGCAATTCTTATAACCAATTTCATTTTTCAAGCTCCGTTGTTTTCTTTAATGCTTCTATGCACGCTTTAGCAAGATTAAATGTCGTTCTAACCTGCCCCTTGCTGTATCCATAAACATCTTTTATTCCTGCGAGTCTTAATATCTTTTTGCATTCATCGCCGACAGCAAGTCCGGTCCCCTGCGGTGCAGGAATGAGCTTTACAATAACACTCCCGCATTTTCCTTGAACCATGTAAGGGACAGTATGCTCTTCATTGCACGAGCAGTCAAAGTTGGCGCATCCCCTTTTAATTTTTATAAGATTCAATTTTGCTTTTCTCACGGCCTTCTCTCTCGCAGGCAGTGTTTCTTTTGACTTGCCGAATCCAATTCCAACATGCCCCTTTTTGTCGCCGACAACAGCCATTGCCGAAAAAGTCAAAACATTTCCTTCCATAGTCTTTTTCTGCGTCTGCCTCCAGGCTCTTCTCTTCCCGCCCCCAAACTTCCCCTTCGCCTGCCCGATAGAAAGCAGGTCGCTTCCTAAATTTATCAGAAGGTCAACAATTTCCGGTTCAAGGATTTTTTTCCTGCTCTTCAAAATATTATCTATATCTTTTTCTTTTCCGGATTTGACATCTCTTCCAATTTGAGTTTTAGGAACCCATGAAGCAAGTCTTTCTTTGGCTTCTCTTTTTTCGTTTTCAATTCTTTTCTGCGCGAAAGTCATTTCTTTTTCAGTTTTATTATCTATAATTTCAGATTCAGCATCATCGTTTTCAATTTTTTTATTTTCCATTTTATTTTCCTAACCCCTCTTTAATCCTCTTAATAAGCTTTCCTGTTTTTTCATTTCTTTCAATTAATTCATCGCTTGGCAGAACATCTTTGTTGTGCGGAATTTTAAATCCTGAATCAGCAAGACCTTTTACAAAAGCGTATATCCTTGAATTAGGCACATTTCTTTGAAGTCCTGCGTCAAGAATGCCCTCTTTAATTTCTTTTGACTTTTTACCAAGCAGAAATCCTGTCAGATAACCTGCAGAAAGATTTTTTAGACTGCCTTTCAAATTTTCAGGCCATCCTTTTGACAAAAGCTCTTTTGAGCTGGCTTCAACAATAGTTTTATCTTTTGCAGAATCAGAAATAATTATTTGCCCTATGATATATCTGTTTGTTTTTCTAACTATAACTCTCGGCTTCCCGGATTTAAGAAGTCCAAGCCTGCTTTTATAATCTGTTTTACCTTCAGCCCTTCTCCGTCTTATTGTTCTTGATATTCCTTTCATATTTCGGCTCGCTCCTTCAGCTCTTTTTCAGAGCTGAAATATATCACAAAACCCTTCGGGTTTTTACTCCACACTAAAGTGTGGAGTTTGTTTTGGTTTTGTGAGACCCGGGAAAAATCTCCACAAAAGAACTCCAATTTGAAAATTGGAGATTTTTCACGAGGGTTAAAAATTAATCTATTAATTTTTTTCATTTTGTTCTCCCCTTAATCAGGATTTCAATTCTTTCTTTTGCATGCGCCTTGCTTTTAAAACTCTTTGCCCTAATCTCTTTTCTAAGTTTCCAGTATTCGTCGTCAGTTATCTTATCTTGTTTTCTCAATTCCGAAAAATACGCGCGAAGTTTTCTGGTTATGTTCATGTATTCTCTTTTTCGTTTATTCACTTTCTTCTTAACACTCCCGCCGCGTCTTCTTGTATTTCTTTTAACTTTCTTTTTCCTTCCAGTTATTTCTTTAATCATTATTGCTTTCTCCGCAGCCAAATCCTTTATATCTTGTTTTGTTATCGCCTCTTTAATTTCGTCAAGTCTCGTCATGTTAAACAAAATCCTGTTTTTGCCGACGCCAAGCGTCCTCGCAGCAAGTTCTTTCTTTTTATTTAACTGCATTGTTCTTTCCTCCTCTCAAATTAGCAAAAACCAATTTCATTTCTCCTGCTTTTTTCATAATTTCTATTTTTTTCCTCGCGCCTATTTTTCCGATTATTATTGCTTCTCCTTTTTTTACATTGTTCAAATCTTTTAAATTAAAAATAAGTTTAGGATGCGCCCCGTCTATTTTTCCGGATTTTTTCTTATCTGACTTGTATCCTGCCCTGACATTTGAAGGGTGCCCTCTTTTATTCTCTCTCATTTTGTTGTGCCTCCCCTTCGGCTTTCGCCATTTGTGAAGTTTTTTTCTGCCCTTGCCAAGCTTGGAATACCGGTTTATTTCCGCCCTTAAAAATTTCTTTCTTGTCATATAGCCCCCTTAGGTTTTTTAGTTATAAATATTCCGTCTTGGAAAACTCTTCTGTCTCTTTTCGGGACCTTGCTGGCCCTTTCAATATTCGCGGCGGTTTGCCCTGCTTTTTCAATGTCGTTTCCTGAAACACTTATTTTAGAGCCTTTTATTTCAACTTTAACGCCCTTTAAAATCTTCGCAATTCTGTTCACTTTTTCTCCGAGAAAATTAGTTATTACAAATTTATTCCCTTCAGCTTTCGCAGTTGCAGGAAAATGAACATAGCATATCTCCATTTCATAAACAAATTCTTCATCAAGCCCCTTGAGCATATTCAAAACATGAAAATAATTTGCCCGAACCATAGCAATGTCTTTTCTGTTTGCCTTTTTGCACAAAAATTTTATTTTGCCGTCTTCAACTTTAACAGCAGCATTAGGCGCGGAAATTTTTCTTTCTAATTCTAAATTCCCTTTCTTGCATTTTATTTCATGTTTATCAGCATGGCACTCAACTCCGTCGGGAATTTCAATTTCAAGGTTGTATTCTTTTTTCATTTTAATAGAAATAAGCAATAATGCTTCCTCCAAGATTTTTATCAAGAGCAGTTTGATGCGTCATAATTCCCTTGCTCGTAGAGATTATTATTGTCCCCATATTTCTGGCAGGCAGGTATCTTCTGACATATTTGTCTATGTCTCTCGTCTTGACAATATATCTCGGCTTTACTGCTCTGCACATGTTGAGCTTTCCAAATTCTATGCTCAATCCATCCTCTTCAGTTGAATAATCTTTAACATATCCTTTGAGTTTTCCAATCGCCAATACAGAAATTAAAAACTTTGAATGCCTTTTTATTTTAACCGAGCTCTTGCTGGCTTTTTTTGCGTTCATAATCTGGTTAAGTGCGTCTGCAACTATATCTTGGCTCATCTTAGCTGTATTTCTTGAATCCGATCTCCTCCGCGATCTCCCTAAAGCAATGTCTGCACAAATGAATATTGTACTGGTTTAAATGCGCCCCAAATCTTCCGCACCTCTTGCATTTTTGCGCAGCAATTCCAGTCTTTCTGTCCTTTGGCTTGTTGTACTTAATAAAACGCTTGGCTATAACTTTCTTGTTCTTTATTTGTTTTAATACTTTATTCCAGTCGCTTGCGGTCATTTCTCAAACTCCGTGTTAAATTTATTTTTCATGTATTCAATTATCTCCTGCTTGGACACATTCTGTCTCTTTGGCAGTTTGCCTCTTTTTATTTTTTTCTTTTTAACTCTGACACCCTTTCTTTCAAATACGACGCTGACATTGAAGCCCCTTATTCCAATTTCACGGACGTATTCCATATTCGGAATGTCAATATATTCTTTAATTCCGAATGAAAAAGTATTTTCTTTTATCTGCTTTTCGCTTAGTTTATTGTCTATTGCGCCAAGAATTCTGTTTAGCAAACTTATTGCTGCCTCGCCTCTTACCGTCACATTTGTCCCAAGAGGCATGTTGGGTTTTACGCCGAAAGCAGGAATTCTTTTTCTCGGCCCTGAATGAACTATCTGCGGTTTTCTATCAGTTACTAACTCAAGAAGCTTGGAAGCTTTTTCTAAGTCCTGCCCCGTAGCCCCCGCGCTTAAAACAACCCGCACAATCTTTAAATCCCTCATTGAATTTTGTTTTTTCATATTGCAATAATATGGCTTTTATCAAGCTCAACCTTCCTTTCATCTTCATTTAATTTTAGAATAACTTTATTGTCTTTAACTTCCTCAACTTTTCCCTCAAGCCCGATATTTCTGCCGGAAATTACAAATGCTTTCGCACCCTTGTTTAAATGAACAATTTTTTTGATTTTGCTGTCAAATCCAAATTCTAAAGAATCCCCGATGTTCAATTTTTCATTAGAGACAAGATTTGTTCCATCGTGAAGATTAAACTGCACCTTTTTATTTTTCATGATTTTCTTTCCGATTATTTTGCACGTTTTAAAATTATCCTTTGTTTCTTTAAGGCTGAATCTTCCCGTCGGCAAAATTGTAAGAACAAATTTTTTTTCAGCTTCTAAAATATTAAACAGCTTAACACATTCATTTATGTCTTTTACTTTTCTCCCATTTATTTTTATCAGCCCCTTGCTGACTGCATACTTGACTTCTTTAGAAGTTCTCGCTAATTTCAGAATGTCTCTTACAGCAATAACGACAGGAACTCCAAATTTATAATTGCTTCTTGCTCTGGCTACATAAGACGTTCCCTTTCTTGCGATTGGGATTTTTGTTGTAAGCTTATTCCTTTTTAGGTGCATTTTCTTTTTTCTCCTTTTTGTCTGCGAATTTTTGTTTTTTTAATCTTCTTGAATCTTCCATCTCTAAAGAAACTATCTGAAGATTGCTCGGATGAAGTTTGACATTGACCTTGCTTCCATCTGCTTTTTTTCTGTTCATCCCGTCAATTGTAACTTTGCATCTTTTCAAATCAACTTCAAGAATTTTGCCTTTCTTGCCGGCAAATCCGCCCCTCATGACAAGCACTTCATCTCCTTTCCTCAAAGGAATGCTCCTCTTGCCATGTTTCTTTCTAAGTTCTTTCGACAAATTAGCGCTTAAAAACTTATGCCTCAAATGCAGCGGCGCATTATATCTAAGTTTCCTCTGCTTTCTCGGCTGCCTGCTTCCCGCCCACGATTTGGAAAATTTAGATTTCATTTTTACCCTCGCTAAAACAATCTTCAAAATTCCCTGCTTCCATCAAAACTGGAGCTGTCTGTAGAGAAAGATCTAATAATAGCTCTTCTTCCCAAGCTTTTTTTGCTTCATCAGACAATCTTGTCCTATATTTCAAGTCTACTTCCCCATAGTTAGAATGCAATATCAATCTATCTTCCTTAGATAATATTTCTCTTATCTTATGATAATTAATCCTCTTCGGAAAACTATCAACACAAGCCCCGTAAGTTATTGCCCCCTCTCTCACTAAAATATATTCTCTTTGATGATTTATTTTAACCTCATCAGAAGCAGACCTCATTTCGCAAGCCATACTAATTAAGTCTTTCATTTTTTCCAATGCTTTTTTTCCATTTATATGTAATTTCATAATACAAACTGCGCAATTTTAGTAATTGCCTTCCACCTTTCAACTAATTCTTTTGCAACAGGGCCTTTTATCTGCGTTCCCTTCGGATTTCCCTTGTCGTCTTTCAACAGCGCAACTGCGTTGTCCTCAAATCCGATTCTCTCCCCGGTGTTCCTGCGGTAAACTTTTTTCTGCCTTATTATCACTGCGTCAAAAACTTCCCCCTTCATTTCAGGTTTTCCCGCCCTTACCGAAACTTTTATTTGGTCCCCGATTTTAGCATATTGCTGCCTTCCCTTGGTAGTCTTTCCTCTCTTGACACTTACGATTCTGACAATTCTCGCACCGCTGTTGTCGCTTGCCAAAACCTTGCTTCCGATATTCAGCCCCCTTGTTGCTCTTGCGTTAATTGCTTTCATTTTTCAGCTCTCCTCAAAATATCAAGAACAACAAAATGTATAATCTTGCTTAATGGTCTGCACTCGCCGACTTTAACATAATCTCCGACGCTAATCTCCATGCCTTCAGGAATTCTCGCATGTATCTTGGTTTTCTTTTTCGCAAATCTTTCATACTTTAGTATTTTAACAGTCCTTTCAAATTCTATTGCAACTCTCCTGTCAAACTTTTTGATTACTTTCCCTTGAAAAACCTTCCCTCTATGCATTATAGCTCCGGCTGTTTTTTCTTTCTTTATCTTCTTTTCAGTTTCTGCTTTCTTCATTTTCTTTTCCTTGAAAATCTACGATTTTCTTTCCATCACTTCTTTTTTGACTGCGTTAGGACTCAATAGACTCTTCAGAGAACCCAAGTCTGGCCAAAATCGGCTTTACTTGTTTCTTATGGTCTCCTTGAAGCTCTATTACTCTGTCTTTGACAGTGCCACCGCACGCGAGCGCTTCTTTAAGCGCTTTTGCAGTCGTTTTCACGTCGATGCCTTTGTCAAATCCAGACACGAGCGTCGTTATTTTTCCGTATCGTCTTTTTTCAGACGACACTTTTATCTTCTGCTCGCTTTTTGCAAGATCTTCCCACGCAATCGCGTCTACAGGCAAGCCTGTTTTTGGATCTATCTCCATAGTTTACTTTTGTGTTTTCAACTCCCGAGACTTTTTATTTTCTCTGTTGTTGAATGTAATTATCCGCGCAATTGCCTTTTTAATCTCTTTGGTTTTCGCATTTGTCTTGTTTGCCGCAACATTTGATTTCACAAGCTCCATTTTCAACTCGCTTAATTTTGATTCAATTGATTTTTTATCCATCTTGCCTAAATCTTTAGCTCTTAAGATCCCCATTATTTAGTGTCCCCCTTTAGTAAAGTTTTATCTTTCTTGCTTCTTAAATTTTTTTTCTTGGCATCTTCTTTCGGCTTTTCAATTGAATTTAATCTTATTTGCCCTTTCATTAAATCATCAACAACAATTCTGTCATGAATCTTTGCATCCGGCGGAAGAATACTCACTTTAATTCCAATAACTCCCTGCTGTGTTTTGGCCTGGGCAATTGCTCTGTTTACAATTTTTGAAGGCTCTCCTGTCTTCTTCAAATATCCCTCGGCAAATCTCCACGACCTCGCCCTTTCGCTCGGGAGTCTTCCTGAAAGCACAAGTTCTGCTCCAAGTGCGCCCGCATGCATTATATCTCTCAAACTTCTATAAGCAATAATTTTGAACTTCAACGAGCCCTTTCTTTCAAGGTTAAGGGCCATAGAGTCAGCAATCAATTGTGCATCAAGCGCCTCGTTGATTATTTCTTTTATTTCAACATGAGGATTATCAAGCTTAAATTTTCTTCTAAGAGTTTCAGTAAGTTCGTCTATTTTCTCGCCGCGCCTCCCAATAACAAGCCCGGGCTTATTTGTTGCAACAATTATTTTTTCGCCGACAGGAGTGTATTCAATTGTCACGTCGCTGATTCTTCCCTTGCCCAAAGATCTTTTTACATACTCCTTTATTCCAAGTTCTTCTTCTTTAAATTGAACAAATTTTTTCTCTTCCATTTTATTTCTTGGTTTTAACCTCCACTTCACCATTTTCAGGAATTTCTTTTGCCTTTAACAAAATATGAGTCCTTTTTCCTCTTCTATTATTTTTTCTTGCAGGCCTAACACCCCAGTTTGCCGACGCAAAGAATATTTTTGTCTTATCCAAGTCTAATCCATTAACTAAAGAATTTCCTTTCAATGCCTTAAGAAGATTAATGAACATTCCCGAAGCTTTTATGGGATACCTTCCGGACATCATGCCTTTTCCCCTTCTGTGAGGAATTTCCCCTCTGAAAGGAACCGCAATCTTATACTTCAATACCCTTCCCAAATCATAAATAGCGTCGTCAATCTTTTTGCCTTTTATAAACTCGCAAAGATACATGCCGTGCTTTTTTGACATATGCATATTTTCACCTCTTGCAATTGCAAATTCTTTTTTGATCTTATGCTCATCTTTCTTCACTTTCTTATCTTTCGGCTTTTCTTTTTTGTCGTCGTCTTTATTCTCTTTTTTGCTTTCTTCTTTTTCAGTGTGTTCTTCAATTTTCTCCTCTTTCTTATGTTCATGTTTTGTATTATAGTCGTCCAACTTAGTCTTTCGGTTATTTTTTGTTGGAGGACTATTAGCGGAGCGACTAAAATCCGCCGAAGAATTTAGTTGGTCTGCTATAATCATATGACTGCCATTATCTTTTTTATTTTCTTCAATTTCTTCTTTGCTTGTTTTTTTATTTTCGTCTTTCATCATTTCTTTATTGCCTTTGAACCTTTAGTTGCTCCTATTCCTGCGCCGGAGTGCGCTACTCTTTTTCTTGTCTGTGCAAATTCCCCAAGTCTGTGCCCGAGCATTTCAATAGTTATTAAAATATTTTGGAAAGATTTTCCGTCGTGGACGCCTATCGTCATCCCAACCATTTTTGGAACAACAACAACATCTCTTAGGTGTGTTCTTATTTTTTTATTTCTGCTGTTTTTTTCTTCGCACATTTTAATAAACTTGTCAGAGAATTCAGGATGCCTTAATAAACTTCTTCTGCTTCTTGCAGTAAGATATTTTGCGGCTTCCTTTGTGTCCATTGCTTTTAATTCTTCTAAAGTTTTTCCCCGGTATTTTTTTTCTTTAGATTTAACTACAACTTCGTCGCTCATCGCTTTCTCCTCCCTGTTCTTGCAGGCCTCAAGTGCCCAACCTTTCTTCCTGGTGGAGCGTTTCTCTTAACTGTTTTGTTTCTGTGCCCTTTTCCACCTCTTCCAGAACCGAACGGATGATCAACCGCGTTGCCTTTACTGGCAGAACTTCTCGGCCAAAGCTTGTTCCTTGCTTTCATCTTGTAGAATTTCCTTCCTGCTTTGAAAAATGGTTTTTGTTTTCTTCCATCGCCGGCAACCACACCAATCGTCGCTCTGCAGTCTCCGTCAAAGCTTACTTTCTTTTTATTTGGCATAACAATTTCAATCTTTCCGTCTTCATACTTTTTATTGACAAATGCGCTGCTTCCAGAAGTCCTTATCATCTTCCCGCCGTCGCCGGGGTTATTTTCTATATTAAATATTCTTGTTGTTACAGGAATATTTTTCAAGGCAATTATATTTCCTTCTTTAATTTCGTTTCCGCCGGCAAATATCTTTTGTCCCTCAACAGCACCATTAAATGCAGAATTATAAAATATCTCCTCTCCAATTTTTATTTTTGCAAGCGGTGCAGAGTGCGCAGGAGAATTCAAAATCTTAATTATCTGCCCCTCTCCCTCATTCATCGGATATTTAATCTTGTATCTAAACGCCTTCTTCTTAACTCTATAAGACAGACTCCCCTTCCCTCTTGCCTGCGGTATTATTCTCTTTCCCATTTTACAATCCAGCACCCCTCATTCTTTCTTTAATTATTTTAGCAACGTTTCCGTCATAATAATTGTGTGGAACCTCTGGGCGACTATATCTTTTAATTTCCCCCCTAACAACATAATTCTCTTCGTCTCGGTTTACAGACATTCCCCCACTCATTCGTCCTTCTGTAAATCCATCAACGCTGAAACCATATGCAAATAAATGCCTTCCTTCTCCATTCTCACCTCTGCCCCCAACATAAATTGCAGGCACAAAAGTTTCGTCCAACACCAAGTATACTTCCTGCCCAGGTTTTAATATATCCTCTTTAGTTTCATCTAAAAAAGCTCCCCGAGGAGCTCTTGAAGAAACTTTTTCTTGGAATTTCTTAATTCCATTTGCTCTTTCTTCTCTCGTCCTTGTTCTTTTATTATTTCCCATCTTAAATCATCCCCAGCTTCGTAGCGACGTCAATCGCCGGATTTGCTTTATTTAGTTTAACATATGCAAACTTTTTGTTGCTCTTAATTAAAGTTCTGACTCTGTCAACCTTAACACCAAATACTTTTTCAACTTCCTTTTTAATTTCTTCCTTCCTCTCCTGCCTCGGAATTTCAAACAGCAAAACATTATCCAAATCAAGCATCTTGACAGCTTTTTCCGACGTCACTGGTTTCAAAATCATTTTTTAATCTCCGCATATTTAGGGATTTTATATTGTGAGAATTCGTTCAATAAATGTTTCCCATAAAAAATTCTTGAAAAACATTCAGCAGTAAGTTTTGCATCTTCAAGAGCATTATGAGGATTTCCCTCCTGCACAACAACGCCCTTTTCCATCTTCTTTCTCTTGTCCTCAATTCCGCACATCTTCAAAATATTTCCAAGCCCCATGTCACTCTTATCATCCCTTATTAAAAGTTTTTCGTGAATCTCAAAATATCTCAAAGCTCCGATGCTGTGCATATCAAAAGTTCTGTGAGGAAGAGGAAACTTCAGCCCATATTTCCTAGCTTTCGCACCTAAAAATCCCAAATCAAACTGAGGATTCTGGCAGATGCAGTTCTTAATTTTAACACTCTCGCACCAAGCAAAAAACTTTTCAAGCAATTCTCTTTGCGACTGCATATTTTCATCTCTCAACTCCTCTTCAGTCTTTCCGGTGACTTCAAGCGCCTCTCTTTCAACATATTCCTCGTCGTCAATTCTGCACTCATCAATAAAATAATTTGAAGGGTTTTCAAATTCCAAAGCACCAATCTGCCATATTCCATTTCTTTCAGGATATAATCCAGAAGTCTCTAAGTCCATAACAATCATTTTTTAATTCCTCCTTCCATTTCTTTCAGAGATTTTTCAGTGTAAATGGTCAGTCTTCCCAAGGGATACAAATCCGCAATTGAAACCTCTTTTACAGATTTAATATCAATGCCTTTCATCTTAATTTTTTCATCTTTTGCTTTCACAAAAAGCAATCCAGCGTTGCTTTTGTATTTTCTTCCCCTCAACTTCCCTTTTCCTGCCCTGACTTTTTTCTCTTTCAATGCAAGCCCATAATTTTCCCCGAAAATTTCTTTTATTAATTTAATAATATTTTTAACCTTAAGGTTATCCGCAGATTCAATAACCACCGGCAGTTTCAATTCAATTTTATCAAGTCTTCCATATCTGCTTAAAATATATTCTTTGTTTCCCGTCGCTGCAAACCCTGAATTCATCGCAATGCTCACTTCTTTTTTGTTAATCTTCTTTTCCTTCCCAATTCCTGCAGGCCCATGAACTCTTCTTCCTCCTCTTGTCCCCGAAATTTCAGCTCCTATCCAATAAAACTGCGTTCCTCTTCTCCACATTGTTTTTCTCGGCACCCTTGAAATTCCTTTTCCATAATGTCCTTTCCAGTCATGTCTTTGATGGCTTATCGTCCCGGAAGCCGAATGTTTTCTTCCCGCCATTGGGTCGTGAGTATAGGGCTGTATAAATTTGTCCGCTTCAAAATATTTAAGCGCAATATCTTTTCTGATTTTGCTGTCAAAAATTTTAGGCAATTCTATGTCTGCTTTCTTCTTCCCATCAATATTGTATAAGGTTGTTTTCATCTCGCTCTCCTTAATTTTCTTTTGTCCACACTAAAGGTATAATTAATATCTTCAGGGGTTCTTTCAAAGTCATTCTCCCACCTATACCCAAAAAGATCTTTTCCATTATAAACTTTTAAGCCAAACTCCCTTGCATATCTTCCTACTGCATCCCCAATGCTCTCCAAACTTCCAAAAACTTCTTGGTCATAATCTGTTAAAGGGCTTTTTTGTCCTCGTGAATGATGAGGTCCAAATAAATATGCTTCTTTAGGAGACAATTTCATAACAACTTTTAGCTCAGGCGCACCTGCCATTTCAAAGCTAAGATTAATATACCTAAGTTCTCCGATATGGGAAGTAATTTTTTCAACTAAATCGGGAAAAACTTTTCTTATATGCTCTCTTGTTTCCTCAATAGCCACTCTTCCCCCCATCTTATTTCAACTCCAAGAATTCAAAATTCTTTTTAGATTGTTTTTTTGTCGGCCTCATTGCAGGTGTGACAAGTATCTGCCTCTTTGTTGGACCCTGAACACTTCCCCTCAAAACAACATAATTTGTTTTTACATTCCCGTAATCTTTGAAGCCCTCTTTTTTATTTATCTTATTTTCAGATGCACTTCCAGAATGAAGCACATTCAAATTATAATGGACTCTTGAAAACATCCCCAACTGCCCCGCCATCGGAGTCCTGAATGTAACTCTCGCAGGATGCCACGGCCCCAAACTTCCCGGTCTTCTGACTCCCTTTTCAGATTTATGTTGCTTTAAGCCAATGCCAAATCTTTTAACAGGTCCGACAAGTCCCTTTCCCGTCGTCAAACCACGAACATCAACTAAATTCCATTTCAATAAATCCTTCAAAGAAATCTCTTTTCCGACAAGCCCCTTTACAAACCCCAATTTATCGCCGGAAACAACCGCAAGCTCAATCAAATCAGGAGTTTTTTTAACGCTTGTTTGTTTGACAACAGAATAAACAATAACTCTCAAATCGTCATAATCTTTTATTTTATCTAACTCGCCAACTTTCAATTCTTTAGGCACTTTCAATTTTCTTTTCAATTCTTTGTCATTAGAAACAACAACCTCTTTCATAACTTTCCCGTATTTGTAAAACCTCACAGAAAAAATCTTCATATGAGGAACTTCAAGAATCGTTGCAGGAATAAATAATTTCTTGCCCTTTGTCATAGACTTGTCAGTGTTATCTTTTACAACAGCAGTAGCCATCCCGACTTTGTATCCGATAAATCCAAGAATTCCTTCCTTATCTCCATGTTTAATGGGCTTCCAGTTAACACTATGCAAAATCTTTCTGGCCCTTTTACGAGGCCAAAACTGCAAACTTCCAAATCTCGGTCGTGATTTTTTTGACATTTTCCATTTTTTCAGGGCAACTCTCCAATTTATTTATCAACGTCCAATTAGCTTCTACACTCTACTATCAGTCAAAAAAGAGGTTTATAAATCTATTGTCATCAGATCTTTTTTCTTTCAAAAAAATAAAAAAAACAAAAAAAAACAAAAATCAAAAATTTATTTCTTGCCTTCTCTGCAGCATCCGGAACCAAGCATCCAATAGTTAGATGCAACAGCTAAATGCAGTAGAATTGTAGGCCACTCGCCCCACCCAGCTGTAAACGCAGCAACAATCAAGATTATTATTGGGGGCCAAACAGTGTACTCAAGCTTCCACTTAGCAAGAATCGCTGCTCCGAATACAATCTCTGAAATTATCAGCACCCATGCAAGAAAAGCAGGCGCAGGAAATCCAAATTCAGAAAGCATTCCCGTGACATTAGAAGGTCCAATACTAAACAGCTTCAACAGTCCAGGCACAAGCATCAGCAGTCCAAGCAGCATTCTGTTCAACATCAAAATTGTTTTATTATTCATTTTACCTCCTTATAGATTTTAGGCTAACAATCGCTGGCATTATATAAAACTTTCTAACTTTCGATAAAGTAAACTTACCTTAATCTAATTTTTTATCAGATACTATTAAATAACATGTACAGATTTAGCATTAATATTTGTAAGGATAATTTATATTTTACCCTCGATAAACCTCCTAACTTAATATTATGATATTAATAATCCGGATTTTAATAATTATTTTAGGATATTGGGGGCAAAATGATGTTAATTATACAATGCTCTAACTTTCTAAAATTTACGCAGCAAAATCAATTTCTCTCACAATCTCCTTTCCATCAGCAGTTATTTTCCGAACAATCTTCCCCTTTCTCCTCGCAAGCTCTCTTATCTTAGCAGGGTCATTCACGCCTTGAGGAGCAATTATTTCGTTTATCGCAATCTCATGTTCAACTGAAATTTTCTTTCCCTCTGGAGCATCCCAAAAAAACTCTTTTTTTAAGTTGTCCCAATATTTTAAATCCAGCTCCATAGTGCAGAACTTGTCGTCAATTTTATTTTCCCCCTTTCCAGGTTTAGGAAGTTTCTTCTTTATCTTAAGAACAATATCGTCGTCATTTGCATCAAGAAGATAAAAATACGCTTCTTCAAATTCTTCCAGCGAAGATTCAGATATTTCATAAACAAAAACCCCCGCTTTCTTTTTCCCTTCTTTTCCGTCAATTTTTTCTTTTGTTAAAATCTTTCCGGAGAATTTTATATTTTTATTTTCTCTGACAAAATTAACTAATTCATTTGCAAACTCAAAACTCGTATTTATTTTAATTTTGTTTCCCTTTTTTAAGCCTATTATGAATCTCCTTTTATAACAGCCCTTGCCGAATCTGACAAAATATTTATGCGCTTCTTCAGAGTTGTTTCCTTCAAGTAATTCTTTCATAAAAAATTTCATCTTTGTTAACAGGTTTTTTATTTATAGCGCACCAATTTAGTTTTTCAGCGTTCTATAGGTGTGCTATTAGGGAGCCAACCCCCGAAGAATTTAGTTGGTTCCCTATATAAATCTTAACCACATTTCAATGCTTGTTCAAAATCTCCAATTTGTAAATTGGAGTTGTATTGCTGAAGATTTTTCACGGCAATCACAAAACAAAACCAAACCCAGAAGGGTTTTGTGATTTTCACAAACTTCTTTGAACCCTTCCCAAAGTTTATATATTTCTCTTGTCTTACTAATAAATGGCTTTTGCAAACAAAGATATTAAGAGAATTTTTGTAGCATTTTTATTGCTATTTTTAGCGATTATAGCCTTCCTTGTTTTAAAGCCGATTCTTTTGTCAATAGTTGCAGGACTATTGCTGGCATACGCATTCAATCCCTTATACAAAAGATTTTACCGGATTTTCAAGGAAGGCAACACCGCAGCATTTGCCGTATGTGTTTTAATATTTTTAGTTATAATAATCCCCCTTTGGTTCTTAATACCGACGATAATTCAGCAGACCTTTGATTTGTTTAATTCAACACAAAATATAAATTTCCTAAGCATAATTGAAAAATTATTCCCCTCTTCACCACCTCAATTCCAGAAAGATACCGCAACAGTCATTGTTACATTTATTGGAAAGTTGACTTCAGCAGCGATAAGTTCAATGCTGGGCTTTCTGACAAATCTTCCGACTCTTTTGCTCAACCTTGCAGTATTAATTTTTGTGTTTTATTTCACTTTAAGAGATCAAAAATTATTGAAGGAATTTATTTCCGGGATTTCTCCTTTCAAGAAAGATAATGAAACAGCTCTTATACAAAGATTCAAAGACTTAACCTCTTCAGTTATCTTCGGCTATGTAGTAATTGGGATAATTCAAGGCATCACTCTTGGAATTGGCCTGTTGCTATTCGGAGTTCCTCGTGCATTAACCTTAACAATAGTTGCAATATTTGCATCTGTTTTCCCAATGTTTGGGCCATGGCTGGTTTGGATACCCATCACAATATTTATGCTGGCAGAAGGAAATATAAAACTCGCAGTGGGTTTTGCACTTTATTGTGCCTTGCTTGTTTCAACAATAGATAATGTTCTAAGGCCTTACATTGTTGCAAAAAAAACCGGAACATCGTCAGTAATAATTCTTATCGGAATGATAGGGGGGCTTTTTGTATTCGGCATAATGGGAATCATCCTCGGTCCGTTGATACTTTCATATTTGATAATTTTCTTGAGAGCGTATAAAGACAAAACCCTCTCCGAAATGTTCTCCCCCGAATAATATTTAAATCTTCATTTCTAAATATAAACCATGAAGTTGAAATTAAGATTCTTTAGGCTTAGTGCAGGAAAGCCAATAGCTTTTGTCCACGAATTGGATGCAGAAAAAATCGGGTTGCATACCGGAGACAGGATAGAAGTAAAATCAAACGGAAGCAAGACAATCGCAATTATAGACATAGTTAAAGATTTTATAAAAAAAGGAGAAATTGCTTTATCGCAGGAAATAATTAAAACTCTGAATATAAATAAAACATCTTCAGCCCATGTTGAGATAGATTTCGCGGATTTTCCAGAAAGTGCAAGAATAATCCAGAAAAAAATAGACTCAAAGCAGTATTCAAAATTAGAGTTAAAAGAAATAATGCAGGACATAGTAAATAACTCCTTAACCGAAGCAGAGATTGCTTATTTTGTTTCAGGAGTTCAGCATTGCGGTATGTCCTTAAATGAAACCAAATGGCTTGCAGAAGCAATTCTTGAAACAGGAAAGAAAATTTCTTGGGGAAATAAAAAAATAGCAGATAAGCATTCAATAGGAGGCATTCCCGGAAACAGGACAACCCCTATAATTGTTTCAATTTGTGCAGCAGCAGGAGTTACAATGCCAAAAACTTCGTCAAGAGCAATAACCTCTGCAGCAGGAACAGCAGATGTAATAGAATCAATTGCAAAAGTTGACCTGTCAATACCAGAGTTAAAAAAAGTTGTGAAAAAAACCGGAGCTTGCATGGTCTGGGGCGGTTCGTTGGGTTTGGCGCCAGCCGACGACAAATTAATCCGAATTGAAAAATTATTAAACTTAGACCCAGAGCCGCAATTGATTGCATCCATATTGGCAAAAAAACTTGCAGTTGGAAGCAAATATATTTTAATAGACATTCCCTGCGGAAAAGGCGCTAAAGTGTCAAGGCACGAAGCTATTAAATTAAAAAATAAATTTGTAAAGATAGGCGGAGAATTAGGGCTAACCCTAAAAATAGTTCTTACCGACGGAACAGAGCCAATCGGAAACGGGATAGGTCCGACACTGGAAATTAAAGATGTCCTAAAAGTTTTGGAGAGAAAAAATCCTCCAAATGATTTAGAAAATAAGTCTCTAAAACTTGCAGGCCTAATTTTAGAAATGCTTGGCAAATGCGATAAAGGCAGAGGATTTATCAAGGCAAAACAGATCTTAAATTCAGGTGCGGCATTCAAGAAGTTTAAGGAGATAATAAGCGCTCAAAAAGGAAACTTAAAAAATTTAGGGAAAGCAAAATTCTCCCGCGACATAAAATCAGAAAAGTCCGGCGTAATAAAAGAAATAGAAAACAAATCAATAAATTATCTGGCAAGATTAGCTGGCTGCCCATTAGACAAAAATTCAGGAATTTATTTATATAAACATAAAGGAGATAAAATAAAAAAAGGAGAAACAATCCTGACAATTTATTCAGAATCAAAGCACAAGCTTAGAGAAGCGCTAAAATTCTATAAAACTTCAAAGCCGATAAAGCAGGCATAAAATAACAATTTTTATATAGTCTGGAACTCAATTAATTGAGCATTTAGTCACAGACTATCAAGGGAAAGACATACTATTTTGCTCAATTATTTATGTCTTTCACTATATGTTCAAAAATCAAACTTATGTTATGGAAAAAGATAAAAATTATTTAAATCAAATGATTCTTTACATAAAAAGAAATCTAAAGAAAGGATACACAAAAGAATCTTTAAAATGGGCGTTGGTAAATCAAGGTCACTCCCGTCTTGAAATAGAAAAAGCATTTAAAATAGCAGAAAAAGAATTTTCCACTGAAGCGCCGATTCTAACTGCAAGGCCAAAAATCACCTATGAAAAACTCCCTTTAGAAAATTCAGAAAATAAGCCTGCTTCTAATAAAAAATCTTTCTGGAGAAAATTGTTTGGCTGAATAATTTTTTATGAATGTAAAAAACGCCGCCACCCGGAATCGAACCGGGATATCCCGAAGGAAACTGGTTCTCAAGACCAGCGCAGTACCATTGTGCCATGGCGGCTTAATATAGTCAAGGACGCTGAAATTTGACCATTTGCGCCTGGACTACCTCAAGAATGCTTGCAGTTGCATTCTTGACGGCTCAGAAAACCTCAGTTTTCTGCGTCAAGAGAAAAACATACAATTTTGCTCATTTATTTATGTTTTTCACTATAGTTATTATAACTAATCCCTTTTAAAATTTTAGATTGCCTTAGTTTTTAATAATATAGCTAATTCCCTTGATTAGAATAGTGTTTTGGGAATTATCTATCACGAGAATTCTGAACAAATTTTATTCTGATTATCAGAATTCTCTATAATTGTTTACCTGCCAACTCAATCTCCAGATAAATCTAAGAAAAAACCTTTAGGTAAAAGCCAAAAACAAAAAATTAACCAAACAAAGATGCAAGTCCTTCAGCAGCTTCAGTTCTTTTCTCTTCTTTCTTTTCTTCAGCTTTCTTTTCGCCTGAAGCTCCGTGTCCCGCGCCTCCAGCAGGAGCAGCCATAGCAATGCTTGCGTGCTCTAATTCAGCAGCAATATCAACACCATGCAGGCTTGCAATTAAAGTTTTCAGCTTTGAGTCGTCTACATTCCCGCCTGCCGCTTCAATAACTTTTCGCAAGTTGTGTTCTGTCACAGGATGGCCAAGTTTGTGCAAAAGCAAAGCTCCGTATATATATTCCATTATGCTTCCTCCTTTGTCTCTTGTTTAGGTGAATCAGAATTTTCAGTTTTATTCTTAGTTAAAAGATTATTCAGCGCCATATATTCAGCACTTGCCTTCGCAATAAAATAAGAAATCGTTTTATCGCACGGATATTTAACTTTAACCGCAAAACTAATCGCCTTGCCGATAAGATTTCTTAATTCTTCCAATGTTCCCTTTTTATCAATAACAATGTTGGTATAAATTTTTTCTTCTTTTGAATCATAAACCGCAAGAGGCAAAAAACCAACCCTCATCGGTTGAACATTAAGTTTCCCCAACACGCTTGCAGCATTAGGTTTAATTTTGTCTCCTTTCCTCGCGACAATTGATCCTTGTATAATCTCCAGTTTTCCGTCGGTAACCTTCACTTTAAGGCCGACGCTTCCAAGCTCAGAAATTGCTGGTCCTGCAGGAAGGTCAGTAGGTCCCGGCTCAATTTCAATATCTTCCGGAGCAATATCGCCGCCCTTCGCTTTTGCAGAGCTTTGATTATCCGCAAGCAAAGCAGACAGTTCAAAAGGCTCAAGTTCTGAAAACAAAATCGCAAAGTCAGAAGTCAGTTCCTTTTTCAAGTTTTTCAAAGCGCCCTTTTCAATATTATCAATTGCCCTCAAAATCATATTTTTTTTGGCAAACATAATTTCAGCCTTTCCCCTTAATTTTTTCTTTATTTCATGGAACTGCTTTCCCGGCAGACCCTTGCACGAAGCAATGAGCATCGTCCTATGATTGGAAATCATTTTCACAAAATCATTAACTATCTTCTTCTTTATTTCAGGAACAGGCTTCCCTTCATCAACTTTTTTCTTAACCATTAATGCTTACCCCCACTGGTTTGCTCATGCTTAATTTTAACAAAACATTTTTCACATTTTCTTTTTTTGTAGGCAGTGCATTAACAATCCCCTTATAAACCGAATTAATATTCTGGATAATATCCTCGTCTTTCATGCTTAATTTTCCGACGGCAACTTTTATGCTGGACTCTTTTAATCTTATTTTCACAGACTTTGCTATTTTTTCAAGTGCATTTTTTATTTCTGCAGGTGTTTCTTGAGCTATAATCCCAAGCTGTGGCGACGGCATTTTACCGCTCGGTCCAAGCGCTTTTCCAAAAGTTGTAGCAACAGCCGGCATAAGCGAAGCGCTCGCAATGAAAAAGTCAAATCCTTTTACAAGCCCTCTTAAATCTTTTTGTTCTTTATAGCTCGCAAACTCCGGTTTGGTTATTGTTTTAAGCAGGTCGCTTTTTGAGTTCAAAAAACCGCATACCTTTTTGTCCTTTACTCTGTGAGGAACACCGACGACAAAAGAGATATTTGTCTTCTTCAGGTCAATGCCCCTTAAATTTACAATTAAGTCCATTGTCTGGTCAAACTTTCTTTCTTTCTGTTTTCTCAATTCTTCTATTGCCTGTTTTAATTCTAATGCCATTTTATTGTTTGTATATCGGCAGAACTAATTGCAGTTTCCCTGTTTAATAGCTTCCTTTTCTAAAGAAAGTTTTAGTCTCCTACATTCTGCCCCGCATCCATAGAACCTATGATGCAGAGATGTAGTTCTAACGATGAAAAATCTTTGCAGAATATCTTTATAAATCTTCCTAATCCAGCTTCCCCAAATATTCCTTAACCCTTTCAATAGTCTGCGGAATCAAAAACCCCTGAATTTTATTTTCAAAAATAACAGACAAATTTTCAAACTCCGAAAGCCGATATAAATTATTCTTCTTGTCAACAATCATCAAGTCCCTCAATCTTTTCAGCTGTCTTCGTATATTGCTCTCTGCAACGCCTCTAATATCCAGCGAATTTTCACCCCTTATTTTTTTCACAACTTCCTGAACTTGCACAGACGTAATCTCTCTTTTTTCTTTTCTCGCGTCGTCAAGCGCAATAAGAATGTCAACAACCACATCTCTTGAGTCTCCTGGCTGCAGCAAGCCCAAGCTCAAGCAAATCTTTCTCACAAGCTCCCTCTTGGAAGAATCATAGGGCTTTTCATATCTTCTCAAAGTTATTTCATTTAATGGAAAGTCTTTCGCCATATATTTCTTAGAACAGCAATAATTATAAACCTAATTATTCAAACGATTCTATGGAATTAGTTGCTTTTTTAGGAGACGATAAAGAAACTTGGGGGCAGGTCACTGGATTAATAAACCGAGGCGATTGGGAAAAAATAATTCTCCTTAAATCAAAGTCGTCGGATTCTTACACCCCTTCAAAAAAATCAGATATAATTCCAATAGATACATCAAAAGCCCTGACAGAAATTAAGTCAGATATGTTATCAAAACTAAAAGGAAAATTGTCCGGCTTAGATGTTAATCTCTCAATAGCGTCGGGAAACGGCAAAGAACACATGGCCTTAATCTCCGCATTATTAAGCCTTCCCGTCGGCATACGACTTGTTGTATTTACGAAGAAGGGGATTGAATTTATTAGTTGAACTCGGGCTTAAAAATGGCTAATATGATAGTTGATTTTAAAACAAGCAAACTTGAATCTGCAATTGTGCGCGCACCGTTTAACAAAGCAACATCAATACTTAAAAAAAGAGGATATCAACAAATTTCTCTTGAACAAGACGCTAAATTAAGAATGCTTCAGGAAAGTCTTTATTCAAAACACGGAAATTTAGTAAGAGAGGCAGTATTATATAACTTAAAAGAAAAACCCCGAATGGTAAGAAATCCCCCAACTCTTTATTTGTCAAGTGAAGCAGTTCAGCCACATAAAGAAAGCAGTGAATTTTATCTAACAGATAAGCAAATAGAGCAAGCGCGAGCAGATTCAATAGAACTTCCTGAAGGAGAATTCTGGATTCCTACAAATAGATTAGTCGACGATGAAATAACAAACTGGATGTTTGGAGAAAATAATAAAAACTTCGGGAACTTTCTAAGAGATAAAGGAATCATGGGCTTGCCAATCTGGGTACTCGATAAAAATTATGTCATGATGAATGTAAGCGCACACCCCGAGATAAAACGCCCTCATAGCCAACAAAAAGCATTTATAAGACCTGTTTGGTTTGCAGACCTCCCTCGTTGTAATTCTTATATTTTCTGTAATTACTTCGGCCTTTCAGATAATTTTTGGGCTAGGGGAATAAGAACAATTTAAACTCCCAGACAATTACAACATAATAATCCTTAAATACCCCATATCTTTAAAATTTTCATGGTAAATATCTTAGAAGACGCAAGAGACCTCGCAGTAATAGGCAAAGCAGAACAAGAAGACAGATTCGTCTACGCAGCAAAACCCTCGTTAGAAAAATTAGCACAATTCTATAAAGCAAGCATCTCAAATCCCGAAGACGCAGAAATCAAAGCTTTTCAAAGCCATTATGAATTTGATAGAAAGAAAGGCATCACAGGTTCAAGCCCATCCCTAAATTTAAGATTAGAAAAAAGAGCATTAAGGCTTTACCAATTATGGCTTCCGGGTTTATTAGAAGGAAGAGTTTTGGATAAACGAAAAAAGTTAGAAAATAATGTTTATAGAGATTATGGAATTATTCTTTTGGATAATTCTCCTCCAGATGAAGAAATTGCAGAAGCCCTTATCGCACAAGCATCTCGTCTTGGTTTGCAATTACCCCTCATTATTCCATTCAGAGCATTAGATTATTCTCAAAATAAGGGTAATCAAAAATATGGGCTTGACATCTCTTTTGTTCAAAATCCAAGAGGAATAATTAGCGGAGAAGAAGCAGTTAAGCAGATTAAATTGCTTAATGTGGTAAAGAGGAGTAGCGTTCGGAGGTTGATTCGTGACATTGGCGGCGGCTGGCGTGCCGCTTGGTACTACTTGGCGAATTCCTACGAGGGCGGTAGGAGTGGTGATTGGATTTGCGGCGAGGCCACACGCGACGATTTATCACAGGCACATAAAGAATTAATGGAAAGAAAATATGGCTCAATGATAAAAAAAGAAACCGCAGAATTTAAACAATCTCTCTCCTAAATTAACTAATCTCTACATTAGCAGGCAAAACAATCTTGATTTTCTTAATATTAGAAAACCCGCCCCTCTTTAAAAAATTAAATATTTTGTACCCCTTTAATTCTCCTGTTTCCTCATCTTTCCCTTCAAACAAGTCATTATCAATTTCATCAAATATGCAAGAGGATGGTTCGCCTATAGTTACCTCTAAAATATCTGCCTCATTATCATAATATAGTTCTAATTGCTTCTTCATCTTCGCACTATTTTAGACGTCAAAAACGCCGTCGTTACAAACCCTTCGCCATTTAAATACTTAACTCCGACAAGCAAATGTTTCTTTTTAGTTTTGATATAGCGATAAAAGTTCATGTGCCTAAAGTCATATTTTTGAGGAACAATGACTTCGGGATAGAGTAAAGTTTGTTTAACTTCTTCTAAATAATTAGCCATATATGGATGAAGAGATTGAGGAGCAGTAATATGAGACCATCTTTCTTTAGTCAAGTGAATTTTTCTGCCGCTTTTGTCTTCTATTTCAAACAAATAAGTCATAAGTAAGATAAATAAAGCCCATATTAAAATTCTTCTAAAACGCAATAATGTAACCTTATCGTCATCTGGTTTTTTACCAGAAGCTATTAAATAACACGTATAAGTTTAGCATTGATGTTGCAAGCATAATTAATCTTTTACCCCCTATAAATATCTCAACTTAAGATTATCCTATCAATAATCAAAGTTTTTAATAATTATTTCATGATGCAATTTTGGACAAAGTGACGTTAACTATACAATATCCTAAAACACCAAATTCCCCACCCACTTAGCCATCATAAGTGCAATAAGTAAAAATATAACCCAAGTCGCAATCGCAAATGCCTTTCTCCCGATTTTCTCACTTCCCGTTATTCCCCAAATTGTCAGATAGAAAAATCTCCCGCCGTCAAGTATTGAAACAGGAAGCATATTCATCAAAGCCACTAAAATATTTATTACAACAATCCACCATAGCAAATCATAAATAAACTGCACAAAGTCCCCGTCCCACGTCGGCTCATAATAGATATTGGGATTTTTAACTTTCGCAAACAACGAAGAAGCTTTCCCGCCTAAGCCCCCCCTGTCAAAAGAATAAAACCCTATTCCCAAATAAGCATGCCCGTCTTTGTCGCCAGATTTAATATCATAATAAACAATTTCCTTCCCCTGTGAAGTTTTAATCCTCAAATTCTCGCCGGCAGGAATCCCTGAAAGAACATTATTCAAATCCTCCTGGCCTTTTACAGGAAGCCCATTAATTTCCATAATCGCCCCCTGAAGTTTTGCATTTACCGCAGGCGCATCTTCAAACGCAACGATTTGCACGGCATTTTTTTCAACACCCTCTTTCAGCGATTCCAGAGGTGCAAGATAATCCCCTCCCGCAGTTTCTATTTTATTAAGCCCCTCTTCAGCAAACAAAGAAATGTCGCCAATAGAAGAAACATTCTTTCCTTGAACAGAAATAATATCTCTGACATTTACAACATTCTGCGCATAAACATTAAACACCACGCCCGCAGGATTAAAGCTCAAACTGAAAAACAGCCACATAATTAATAAAAACAAAATGGTCATAACTACATTCGCAAAAGTCCCCGCCCCAAGAATAGACAACTGCGCAATTTTCCCCTTCTTCGCCATGTTTTTCTCGTCGGGCTCAACAAAAGCCCCAAGAAACGGCCCAAAAAATGCAACCCCGGTAGTCTTAACTTTTATTTTATGGAGCCGCGCAAATATCCCGTGCGAAAATTCATGCGAAATAGCGACGATAGCCAACGCAATTATAAAATAAGTAAAATACAGCGGAGGAAAAAGGGACTCAAGATTAAAAATTGCAGGAAAATAGGGAATCAAAGGCGCAATCGGCGGCAGGTTCTCTAATTGTTTCGGAATCGGCGAGCTCACATAAATCCACACACTTTTTCCAATAAGCCAAATTATAGAAACCATCAAAATATAGCCCAACCCAATAACAAAATACTGCATCGGCTTCAATATTCTCTCAAACTTTCTCGCAGTCCAGTCAATAAACTTTATTCCCGCTTTGCTGTGATAAAGAAACATCCACCCCTGCCTTTTTAAGTTTTTTTTATGTTTGTAAAAAAACAGCGCAGCTAAAATTCCAAATACGATTAAAAATCCCACATCATAAAATATAAAGCTCACCATTCTATTATTTCTTCTTAGACTTTATTGGCCTAAAATTATGTCTCTGGCATCTTCTGCAAGTCAGGGTTTTTGCAATTACCTTAAATGAATCGCTTCTCATCTTCTGCCCGCAGCTTTTGCATACAAAAATATTCTTGAACAATCTCGTCTGCGCAGCAGGTATCCTCGTCGCCATTATTTATTGTCAATTCCTCCAATTAATTTATTAGCATAGCCGATTTTTTCATAACTCAAAAGAGCATTTTTTAAGCTGGTTTCAGAATCAATTTTCATCTGATTTGCAATAATCAATATCAAAAGCAGGATATTTCCCATATCATCAGATATTTTATTTTTATTTTCAGCAACAATTTTCATTTGCGTCTCATCATCAATTAATTTCAGGATATTCCATATTCCTCCAACTTCCTTGACAAGTTTTGACAGCATATTCCTTAAATTCCAATGTTTATCCCACCCTCTTGATTCATCAGATTCCAATATTTTATTTTGAGCTTCTTTTATTCTCATTTTAACTCAATAACCCTCATTACACATTTCTTTCCTTCAATATCCCAGTATTCAACCTGCTTTTCAGGCGCAAGCGCATCTTTTATATCCTCAACAAACGGCAGTTCAAGAGTTTCAAAACTTTCCAAGTCCATTACACTGACTCTTGATTCCATGACATTTAAAACCTGCGCCCTTCTCTTTTCAACCATCGGCACCTCTAGTTTATCGTCGCCGGGAACAACTCCTATTCTCTTTTTGCCGTCTAATATTCCCACAACTTCCATTCTGCATTTCATATGCCCATGCTTTCCGGTCTTGCTCATGTCATTTGATTTTACAACGCACGGCTGCCCTTCCCAAAGAATTGTTGAGCCGGGCTTCGCCAATGTCGCGGGGATTAACTTTAAAACCATACATCATTACATTAAGAAACGTTTATAAAAGTTGCTGTCAAAGACAAACCATGAAAAACACAATAAAAAATAAAGACTTCGTAGAGCTGAAATTCACCGGATATGTAAATGGAAATGTTTTTGATTCAAATATTGAAGAAGATCTCAAACAAATATCCCAAGAAGCAAAGCCCGAAAAACTGATAATTGCCGTCGGAGAAAAGATGGTTGTTAATGGATTGGACAATGCGCTGGAAGACAAAGAGATAGGAAAAGAGTACCGCATAGAAATCCCTTACAAAGACGGATTCGGCGAAAGAAAAAGAGAGCTTGTAAAAACAATTCCTCTCAAGGTTTTCACACAGCAAAAAGTAAACCCTGTTCCAGGAGCATCATTCATCTTAGATAATATGATGGCCCGCGTAATAACTGTTTCAGGCGCAAGGGTCATCACAGATTTCAACAGCCCTCTTGCAGGAAAAGACTTAAAATACAAGTTCACAATAGTAAGAGAAGTAACAGACGCAAAAGAAAAATCAGAAGCCTTCTTAAAATTCTTCTTCCGCTTTGTCCCCCACTTTGAAATTTCAGAAGACAAAGTATTTATAATGGGCCCCCAAGCCATGGAATATTTAGTAAACCCCAACAAAGAAAAATTCAAAGCCCTAATAGGTAAAGAACTTGTTTTCTCGCTTGTAACAGAAAATAAAAGGCATTCAGAATCTCCAGAATCCCCAGAACCATCAGAACCCCTTGAATCCCCCGAATCTCCAGAATTCTCCAAATCCCAAGAATTCCCAGAATCCAAGGGTAAAAAAGAACACCATGCTCACAACCATCCGCATAATTAAAACCATATTTGCCAAGTAACCTCAATTTATTCTTTCAATGCAATCTTGGAAATTTCCGCGTTTGAGCACTTTTGCAAAGTTTTCCCAAATTTTAATCATAGAAATTCTTTTAAAGTTCCTTTCTCTCGCTATTGTATGCCAGACATAACCATAGAAAAAGAAATGGATGATATTCATTCAGTTGACAGAGAATTAGAGTCATTTATAAAAAAGCAGTCAACCCGCGTAAAAGTAATCGGGTGCGGTGGAGGCGGAGGCAACTCGGTTTCAAGAATGAAAGAAATAGGAATAAAAGGTTGTGAAATAATTGCAATAAACACCGACGCCCAGCACCTTCTTTATTCAAATGCTGACTCAAAAATTTTAATCGGCAGAGAATTAACCGGCGGATTAGGCGCAGGAAGCAACCCTAAAATAGGCGAGGAAGCGGCAAAAGAGTCAGAGCATGAAATAAAAAAGAAATTAGCAAACGCAGATATGGTTTTTGTCACATGCGGTTTAGGCGGAGGCACAGGAACAGGCGTCGCGCCAATCGTCGCAGAGTTGGCAAAAAAACAAGGCGCATTAGTCATCGGCGTCGTAACCCTGCCATTCACCGTTGAAGGCCAAAAAAGAATGGAGAACGCTCAATACGGCTTGGAAAAAATGGAATCAATCGCAGACACATTAATTGTAATCCCCAACGACAAGCTCCTTGAATTAGCACCAGACCTCCCAATCCAAACAGCATTCAAAGTTGCCGACGAGATACTCACAAATTCTGTCAAAGGAATAACAGAGTTAATTACAACAACAGGTTTAGTAAATTTAGATTTTGCCGACGTCAGAGCAGTAATGTCCAACGGCGGAGTTTCCCTGATAGGAATAGGCGAGTCAGACAACCAAAAAAATCGCGCATTAGAAGCAGTCAACCGCGCAATTCACAATCCATTGTTAGATGTAAAAATAGACAAAGCAAAAGGCGCTTTAGTAAACGTCATAGGAGGTCCTGATATGTCTTTAGACGAATACAAAATAATAATGGAAGAAATAAGCACAAAAGTCTCGCAGGACGCAAAAATAATTTCAGGCGCAAAAATCTCCGCAGACATGGAAAAATCAATAAAAGTGTTATTAATCCTCACAGGAGTTCAAAGCGCGCAAATCATCGGCTCAAGCCAGCTCCCCTTAAACAAAGAAGACCAGCTCGGCGAAGAACTTGGAATTAGATTTTTCAAAGAATAATCTTCATGAACCTTAAACTCCCCAACAATTACGCCACAATAATCCTTAAATATGCTTCATCTCTAAAACTTTTATGGTAAACATCTTAGAAGACGCAAGAGACCTCGCAGTAATAAGCAAAGCAGAACAAGAAGGCAGATTCGTCTACGCAGCAAAACCATCGTTAGAAAGATTAGCACGATTTTATGAAGCAAGCATTTCAAATCCCGAAGACGCACAAGTTCCTGCTTTTCAACATCATTATGAATTTGATAGAAAAAAAGGCATCACAGGTGCAAGCTCATTATTGGATTTGAGATTAGATAAAACCCTAAGACCTCACCAATTATGGCTTCCAGGTTTATTAGAAGGAAAAGTTTTGGATAAAAATAAAAAATTAGGAAACGGAGTTTATAGAGGCTATGGAATTATTCTTCTTGATAATTCTCCTCCAGATGAAGAAATTGCAGAAGCCCTTGTCGCACAAGCATCTCGTCTCGGTTTGCAATTACCTCTCATTGTTCCATTCAGAGCATTAGACTATTCTTTAAGTAGAGGTAATGAAAAATATGGGCTTGACATTTCTTTCGTTGAGAGTCCAAGAGGAATAATTAGCGGAGAGGAAGCAGTTGAGCAGATTAAATTGCTTGATTTGATAAATAGAAGTGGCGTTCGGAGGTTGATTCGTGGCTTTGGCGGCGACTGGGATGCCAATTGGGGCCGCTTGGCGGATTCCAACGAGTACGGCAGGAGTGGTGATTGGATTTGCGGCGAAGCCACGCGCGGCGATTTATTGCAAGCATATAAAGAATTAATGAAAAGAAAATACCTTTCTCAAATTAAGAAGTTAGAATCAGCACAAAAAAGAGATGTGGAAGAATTTGAACAATCTCTTTCTCCTAACTAATGCATCAAATTAATTTATCAAATCCAAAACCCCCTATAACAAACAAATTTAAAAACTCCAAATCAATCTTTATCAAATGGGAAAGCTAAGCTCCTTCATCACGCAGTCAGTAAGAGTCTGGAGAATTTTAAGAAAACCGACAATGCACGAATTCAAATTAATCTCAAAAGTTTCTGCCCTCGGCATTCTAGCCCTCGGCGTAATCGGATTTTTAATATCTGCGGTTATGAAAGCATTTTAAAATAATTTCCTTTATCTAACCTAATCTAAAACGACACTGTAAACTTATTATCCCTTAAACATTTATCTAAACTTTTTTGTTCATTTTGGTTTTGACTTTTATTAGCTTTAATTAAGATTATTTCTAAATGCAGACGACGTTTTACAATTTTTATAGACCTTAATTCTTCTCTGATATTTATTTTACAACCCCGCAGAAAAAACATAATAGGGTAGAAGAGATTAATTAAACAATATCATTTAAAACCTAAATAATTATAATCCTCCTAAATAATTAATTTTATGGCAGATTTAGAAAAATTGTTCTCGACAAAGAAACCAATTATTGGAATGATTCATCTCGCCGGAAAAGATTTTCAAGATAGAGTAAGAAGAGGCATAGACGAGATGTTATTGTATGACTCACAAAGGGTAGATGGAGTGATAATTGAAGACTATCATGGAGGAGAAGAGGAATTATTAGAAGTTCTTGAACAAAGTTCTCACAGCAGTTTAAGGATTATTAGAGGAATTAACTTCTTGAAAGATCCATATTCATCATTTGAACTAGCAAATCGTTTTGGAGCAAGATTTATACAATTTGATAGTGTCCAAACACAAAGTTTAGATTTAAGAAGGTATAGATTATTAAGAAGAAATTATCCGGAGATTGTAGTGTTAGGAGGCGTAGAATTCAAGTATCAACAACCAATTAATAATCCCTTAGCACAAGAATTAGAAGAAGCAAAGTCAAGATGCGATGCAATTGTTACGACGGGCAGCGGAACAGGAGTAGAGACACCCATAGAAAAATTAAGAACCTATAAAAGACTATTGGAAAGTTTCTTTTTATTTATCGGCGCAGGCGTAGATATTAGCAATGTAAGAGAACAGCTTGCAGTAGCAGACGGAGCAATCATAGGGAGTTATTTTAAACCTAAGAAAAATACAAATCTTCCCATAGATAAACAAAAAATAAAAGCACTAATGGAAGTTGTAAAACAATTAAGAGAATAATTATCTAATTTTATAGAGCGCCTTAATTCTTACAAAAAGCAAAATTTTATAAACCCGCCCAAACGCTTTTAATTACTGCTTCTTTTGTTTTAAGAAGGAGTTGGAATAAAATGATCTTTATAATAAAAGTCACATCAAACAAGGAAGAAAAAGCCATGGAAATGATCTATGAAAGAGCTTTAAAAAAAGAATTGAAAATCTATTCTATTGTGCGCCCTCACGGATTGAAAGGATATTTAATTTTAGAAGCATTAGACAGGGATTCTGCAGAAGAAGCAGCATTTAATCTGCCCTATGTAAAAGGAATAATCGGCAAGACCGTCGTCTACGAAGAAATAAAAAATATGCTCCAGCCCGAAGTTGAAGACTTCCATATAGAAGTAGGAGACATAGTAGAAATAATCGCAGACCATTTCAAAAACGAGAAAGGCAAAGTCATACGCATAGATAAAAAGAAAGAAGAATTAGTCATATCGCTTTTAGGCGCGGCAGTCCCAATTCCTGTAACAGTTAAAATGGACAATGTAAAAGTTATCAGGCGCGAGAAAGAAGAGGAATCAAAAGAGGAGGAGAATGAAAATGCCTTTAATTAAATTAATCGTCGACGGCGAAAACATGAAGCCAGGCCCTTCAGTTTCCCAGCAGCTCGGCCCAATGGGTGTAAACTTAGGAAAGTTAATTGAAGAAGTAAACAAATCAACCAAGGGCTTTAAAGGCATGAAGGTCCCGGTAGAAATAAATGTAAATCCTAAAACAAAAGAATTCGCAATTTCAGTTTCATCGCCGCCGGTTTCAGAATTATTAAAAAAAGAGCTTGGAGTGGAAAAAGGTTCGGGCAGCACAGGCAGTGTTAAAATCGGCAACTTAGCAATAGAGCAGATTATTTCAGTCGCAAAAACAAAAACTCCGGGGATGTTAGCCAAAACATTAAAGTCAGCAGTTAAATTAGTCGTCGGATCATGCGTTTCTTCAGGCATATTAATTGAAAGCAAAAGCCCTAAAGAAATTATTGAAGAAATTGATTCAGGCAAGTATGATAAAGAAATCTCGCACGAAAAAACCGAAGTCCCTGCAGAAAAAAGAAAAGCTTTAGACTCATTCTTTAAGGAAATAACCTCCAAGCAGGAAGCGCAGGCAAAAGCTGAAGCAGCTGCCAAGGAAGCCGCAGAAGCAGCCAAAGAAGCCGCGAAAGCCGAAGTAAAGCCAGGAGAAAAACCTGCCGAAAAATCTGCAGAAAAAAAGCCGGCTGAAAAAGAAGAAAAACAAAAGAAGAAATAAATCCCCTCAACAAGTTTTAAATACCTTCTCAAATCTTTTTATTTAGGGGTTGTAGTATAGCCTGGTTAGTATTCCAGGTTTGGGACCTGGTGACCCCGGTTCAAATCCGGGCAACCCCATTTATTTTAGAATATTTTTTAATTTTTCTTGTTTATATCCATTTGAGAATCCTACCAAATTTTGATATTCCGTTAATCCTTCTTTAAGAACCCTAACATAAAACAAATCTTTTTTGTTTTCTTTTCCTTTAACTACTGTTCGCGACGTTTTTATATTAAATTTTGCAAATATTTCTGCTAAGTTGTCCATAAGTTTTATAGAAATACATGCGCAAACAACATTGCTATCATTAAGAAATCCATCAGTATCCATCAAACCCCTAGTAAATCCTATCAAAAACTCATTAGAATAGTTACTTAATTTATCTTTTAATCTTATAGACAATGTTTTGTTAGTATCCCATATTAAATAGCCTTTAATAAACTCATAAAAATCTTTTGAGTTTATAGTCAGGTCTATTTTGTTATCTTTTTTGCTTATAAACTGCATAGGATTAAGATTCAATTCTTTTAATAATCCCGCAAGATATTTAGCATATTCTTTGTCAGTTATTAAGGATAAACAATACCTTATCTTATACTTAGTGTCTCTATTAATATTAGGATTATAATTTCTGTGATAAAAAGATCCGTCTCCCGCAAAAGCTCCGATTAGCTCGCCAATCTTATCTCGGATAAATTAAGCCTTATTCTTCGCCATTGACGAGGCTTTAAGTCTTTTGTATTATAATAAATAGTGGTTTTTCCGAGACCAGTTAGTCTAGAAATATTGTTCAAACTTTCTCCACATAATGCAAGATTTCTAATTATAGCTTTATTCCCATTAGAAAGTCGTTGATATTTATTTCGATCCATATATAATAACAAATCAAATAAGTTTATTTATTTTTTGTTTAGACACCTTTAATAATGTCCGCAAAACAGAATAATTTAAAAACTCTCCAAAACAAAAAATAGCATGGCAGCAAAAAGAAAAAAAATAAAAGCATCCGGAAGATTCGGCGCCGGCTACGGAACGAGAGTCAGAAACAAATTAAATAAAGTTGAATCCGTGCAGAGAAAAAAACAAAAATGCCCTTACTGCGAAAAGCTCGGCGTCAAAAGAGAATCCAAGGGAATCTGGCACTGCGCTAAATGCGGAAAAAGATTCGCAGGGCACGCATATCACCTTTCTTCATAATTCCAGGGAATTCCTGCATCATCCATAATCTTAATTAAATCAGCATATTCAGGATTCATGTTGCGATGTTTGCTCAACATATATCTTCCAGTCTTTTTAGCCTTTATAATCCACATATTCCCGTCAATTACAACATCATCAAGAACAGTTAGCCATTCTCCAATAACTCTGTTTCTAGAAGAGTCATAACCATCAGGATACAAAAAACTATGCAGCACCATAGCTCTTTTTTTGCGGCATTTTCTAAATGCATTTCTCCTATGTAGACTCCAGGCACAACTCTTTCACTTTGAAAAGGAATTAACCTAACAATATCTGTGCGGTTTAACCTAAGAATATCTCGGGGGCTTCTCACAGCTTTAAAATTAATTTGTCCCATAATTAAATATTTTTTAAGTAATATATAAATTTGCTTATAGTCAACAACCTTAGTTTATCCATGATTTGTCGTTAGTTATTTAGATAAAGATTTTTACCTTCTACTATAATTTATCCAGCAAACAGCTCAAAATCAAAAGCAACACATTTAAAAATACCAATTTCTCAAAATATTCATTATCATGGCACAATACAAATGCTTCCGATGCGAGAAACTAATCACCAGCAAGGCGCTTGAAAAAAGATTTAACTGTCCGCATTGCAATTCTAAAATATTTTACAAGCCACGCAGGCATATTGTAAAAATAAAAGCAATATGAATTTAGACAAAGAACATCAGGAAAAATTACAGGAGTTTAGTATTCTTGAGCACAATATGCACAACATAATAATGCAAAAGCAGGCATTCCAGATGGAGCTTAATGAAACAGCGAACGCGCTGGAAGAAACAGGAAAAACCGGCGATTCAATATACAAAATGATTGGCTCAATATTAATAAAAGCAGATAAAAAAACAATCACAAGCGAGCTTGAAGAGAAAAAAAGAATCTTGGAATTAAGATACAATGCCTTGGAAAAGCAGGAAAAGCTCATAGAATCAAAACTTAAGGACCTGCAGGAAAGCTTCAGCAAGCTCATTAAAGACAAAGATTCTAAGTAAACATCCCTCAAACTTGCCGCCAAATATTATCTGGCAAAGCAATAATATTTATATACTGATGTAATTAATTCTTATCATGGCATTTAATATAAAGAGGATGTTCGGCAAGTCCGATGCAGGAGACGACTACGTTGAAATTGACTTGGACAGCCAGCAGCAAAAAAAAGAAAAAATAAAAGTCCGCCCGTTTGTTTTAAGAAAATACGACGACATCAATGAAATTCTTGAATCATTAAGAGAAGGATACACAATTGCAATAATAGACATCAAGCAATTAAAATCAAAGGATATAATTGAATTAAAAAGATCCGTCGCAAAAATCAAGAAAACCGTTGATGCAATGGAAGGCTCAATCGCCGGCTTCGGAGACCATTCAATCATCGCGACCCCATCATTCGCAGAAGTTTACAAAGGCCCGGTAGTCGCCAAGTCAGAGAAAAGAGAGGATTTGAAATTTTATTAAAATCGCCCAGCATAGTTTTGTTCAATTATTTATGTCTTTCATATATTAACTCATTTAATTTTAGTAAACTCTAAAAAATAATTAATTCTGCGAAATAGAAAACAAACTCTTAATAGCCACAACAACTGTCGCCGGCACAAGCAAAACCAGTAAAGCCCCAAGAGTAGAGCTGACTAAACTTCCAATTCCAATTCCAATTATTTCAGCGCCCTTTATTCCCTGCAGCCCAGCAAAACTAACAATAACCAAAGAAACCGCAGCCATCAAAAAAGTATTAACATCTTTGGAAGAAACATTAATAAAACCAACAACCAACCCGAGCACAACTAAAACCCCAAGAATCACCGGGCTCAAAACTCCGAAGCTCAAAATCCCCATGCCGACGGCTAAAACAACCCCGATAAGAAATGCCCACGCCCCGAATAAATTTTCTTTTGAACGAATCATAATGCCTTATTATAATAGCATGTTCATTTATATAAATTTTTCCAAATTTCATTTTTCAGGCAAAAATCTCAAATATCATCCCAAAATATATTTTTCAATATATAGTTCGCACAAACCGAAATATTTATAAACCCCGTTGTAATCAAAAAATTACAACAAAATGAAAACAATAAATCAAGTTTCAAAATTGCTGGGAATTTTCGCATTAGTCTTGCTTTCAATTGGATTTGCAAGCGCACAAACAGGTCAAGATGCTTGTTTAACAATTACCCCTGTTTCATTTCCAAGTTCAGCCACAAGTGCCCAGAATACTTTTCAAGCAACATTCAATATAGCATTTGGAAGCACTCTTTGCAATCCAAGAACAATTAATAGTGTTTCATTAAGTTCTATGCTTAGCGGAACTACTAATTCTATCGGAGCTTGGTCGGTAGCAAATAATTTTCCAATAACCTTAAACAGTACAAGTAATAATCCAACACTCCTAACTACTACTTACACAATTCCCTCATCAGGAACAGGTACATTATTAACAACTACAATAATCTCTGCTAATTCTACATCCTCATCAGGTCAGAATATAAACTATACCTATACATTTACATTACCAAGTGTAACCCTAAACCCACAAAATCAAGGCCTAAGATTCAACAACATCCCCACCACCCCCATCTCCCCAAACTCAAACATCACAATAACCCTAACAAACACCGGAACAACCGCGTTATCAAATATATTGCTATCTGAAACCACAAACAAAGGAGTAACCTTCAACCCAAATTCACTCGCAAGTTTAACACAAGGAATAACCTCAAGTCCAATTTCATTAATATTAACTGCTTTGAGAAATATAAACTTCGGCTTAAATGACATAACAATAAAAGCAGAAAGCGGGCAGGCAGTCGCAGCATCAACATTCCAAGTCAAAAAAACATTCTGTTCACGAGGAGAAACACCAAATACAAACTTGACAATCACAGACGTAAACTGGGAAAATAACGGAGAAGGCGACGACAATGATTGGGAATTATTGGATGAAATAGAAGTTGAAGTAGAAGTTGAGAACAATAATCAAGACGAGGATATTGACACAGTTATAGTTCTTGGCTTTTTTGACAGCACAGGAAAAGACATTGCAGACGACCTTGACTTCCTGCCAGATTCAGACAGCGACGAAGAAGAAATTGAAATCAACATTGATGAAGACGATAAAGAATCAGTAACATTCAGGTTCAAAGTCCCAGCAGATTTTGACAGAGGCAATTACAAGATGGCTGTAAAAGTATACAACGATGATGAAGGCGAGTCAGTTGAATGCGACGATTCTGCATCAGAACTAAACAAAGAATTCTATCAGGAAATAAGTATAGATAGAACCGATGAAGATGGAAGATTAGTCGTCGTAGATGACATAGAAATGAATGATCAGGCAGCATGCAGCGAAACAGTAACCGGCTCATTCACCGTATTCAATGTAGGAGACAAAGACCAAGACAGAGTTTTAATCACAATGAAAAATTCCGAACTAGACCTTGACCAGGAATTTGAAATAACAAGTGATTTAGATCAGGGCGACGACCAAACATTCTCATTTGAATTTGAAATCCCCAACGGCGTTGAAAACAAGCTGTATCCAATAGTATTCCAGACCATGTATGAATATGACGACGGCGTTTACGAAGAAGAATCAGAAGATGAATTCATCAAACTATTAAATGTAGTCGGATGTTCAGGAAGACCTTCTCCAGTCACAGGAGCAATAATCTCTGCATCTCTTGATTCAGACGAGGCAAAAGCAGGAGAAGAATTTGAAGTAAAAGTAACAATAAAAAACACAGGAGATGACTCCATTGTATTCTCAATCGGAGTCAGGGACTTCAGTTCATGGGGAGAATTAGTTTCAATATCTCCGACATCAATAAGCGTAGAGCCTAGCGAAACAGAGGATGTAACTGTCGTATTCAAAGCAAATGCAGATTCAGAAGGAGCTCAATCCTTTAAAGTTTCAGCAACCTCCGACGGAAAGGTGACCGAGCAGGATGTAGAAGTAAACATTGAAGGCGCGGGAAGAAGCCCATTCAGCTTGAGCTTTGAAAACAACTCATTAATCTGGATAATTGGAATAATCAATGTTATCTTGATAGTTCTTATAATCCTTGTAGCTGTGAAGTTGTCAAGAAGATAATCTTTGATTTTATATCCTAATTAATAGAAAGCAGGCCGCCGCTTAAAGTTACTTTTTAACACCCTTGCGAGATAATTTGCTTTATCTTTATTCTTCAAATATAAATAAAAACGTCAGGATTAAAAGCTCGCCAGATTAATTCACGCTAATAATAAAATCCTATTAGCCCCGGGAATCAAACAGCACATTTTTAAGTTTCAACACCAATCTTATTAAATGAATAAAAAAGAAATCTATCTTATTTTCGCAAGATACTTTTCATTGATAATTTTAGGAATATCAAACCTATTTATTTTTTATTTTATTTTCACCCCATTAACTTTTTATCCATCTTATTGGCTAATCCATTTAATATACGGCGCATCAATCTCACAAAGTGCCGCAACACAAGTATGCAGTTCAATTACCTCATTAACTTTCTTCCCGGAATTATTCTCAAACATCGCCTGCATTGACACAACAATTTTCTTCAAAGGATATTACGCAAGCATCATCCCGGCATGCATAGCAGGAGCAGCATATTATCTTCTCACAATCCTAAATCTAACAACACCAATGCCTCAAAAAACCAGAATAAAAAGCTTCTTATTTGTCTTAACAAGCTTTCTTATCTTAAATATTTTAAGAATAACGCTCTTCGCAGTCTTGTTCGTAGAAAAAGGTTACGCCTTCTTTGACGCAGCCCATATAGCCGCGTGGTATTTCGGCAGTACAGCGTTAATAGCAGTTATTTGGTTTGCTAATATAACAATATTTAAAATAAAAGCAATTCCTGTTTATACAGATTTAAAAAATCTCTTTTCAAGTATAGCTAAAAAAAGACAAAGATGGCGTTTATAAACATAGAAATAAAGGCAAAATCAGAAAATCATGATAAGATTAGAGAAATCTTAAAATCAAAAGGGGCTGACTTCAAAGGCACAGACCATCAAATTGACACTTATTTTAATGTAAAAAAAGGCAGGCTGAAATTAAGAGAAGGAAACATAGAAAGCAATCTCATCCATTATGAAAGAGAAAATAAAGAAGGGCCAAAGCAATCAAATATAATCCTTTTTAAAGCAGATGCCCCGTCCTCATTAAAAGAAATTTTAGCAAAATCATTAGGAACATTAGTAGTCGTAGACAAGCATAGGGAGATATATTTTATTGATAATGTTAAATTTCACCTTGACAATGTAAAAAACTTGGGAACATTTGTTGAAATTGAAGCAATAGACAAAGAAGGCAGTATCGGCAAAGACAAATTATTAGAACAATGCCAGACATTTATGAATTTGTTTAACCTCTCGCAAAATGATTTAATTTCCGTTTCATACAGCGATTTATTATTGGGAAAATAAACCCAAATAAACTTAAATACCTAGCACACTTAATTAAAAAATGACTTTAACAATTCTATCGTCTATAATTGAGTACTTAGTAAATTTAGTTAACTCTTTGGGATACACAGGAATTTTCTTAGGCATGACAATTGAAAGTTCTTTCTTCCCATTTCCCAGCGAAGTTGTCCTCCCGCCGGCAGGAGTCTTGATCGCCCGAGGGCAAATGTCGTTTTCATTAGTCTTTTTAGCAGGGCTCTTGGGAAGTTTAGCAGGCGCATTAATAAATTATTATTTAGCATTATTCCTTGGCAGAAAAGCAGTCAACAAATTAATTTTCAAATACGGAAAAATATTTTTTATAAAAGAAAAGCACATCATGAAATCTGAAGAATACTTTGCAAAGCATGGCGAGGTAACCACCTTCGTCGGAAGATTAATTCCCGGAATAAGGCAGTTGATTTCTCTTCCAGCAGGTTTCGCAAAAATGAGATTGTCAAAATTTATTCTTTTCACGTCGCTGGGCGCAGGAATTTGGGGCGCAATATTAATTTATCTCGGCTATTTTTACGCCGACAAGCAGGATTTAATTAATTCAAATTTAAGTTCAATTTCTATTTTGATAATTATGTTTGCATTAATAATTATCTTTATCCACATCTTAATGAAACTCATAAACAAAAGAAAAACCCATGCTCACCATCTATCTTTATTATCTAATATTGTTTGAATCTGAAATCTTTCTATTGCCTGCATAACATCGCAGTTATTGACAATTATTTCATAGCAATTTCCATTTATTTTTATTCCAGTTTCATCTCCTTCTTTAAGTTCTATAACTTTACGGTTTGAATGATTAGCACATGTAACATATTCCTGTCCTGTCACGTTTGCAGCATCAGGGTCTAAATTGCCGCCATTGATAATAACCTCATTCTGCGTAAGGAATCCAGCAAGATTTCCCACTCCAAGAATGCTGTAAGGGCACACTTCTAAATTTAATGAATCAACAGACAGATAAGATTCAACATTTTTATTAAACAAAACTTTATCTCCTTCAACGGAGACATTATTGTACCGCGGGTCATTCCTCAAATATAAGTTATACTGCACCAAATTCCCATTTTTGCTTTTGTAATAATAGTAATGGTGATAAAGCACGAGATTGCCCACCCTGCCCTTCGTAAATGTAAGGCCTTCATAGTCAATAGTGTTCAAGCTCTTAAAAAAAGCGCTCGCAGTCATAAAAATAATCACAAGCAGGACGATAAATCCAATTATATACATCAACTCTTTTTCCAGCTTCCTTTCTTTGCTGACTTTTCTTTTTTTAACGCCCGCCTTTGCAGAGCCGGTTTTATTGCCATTATTGTTTTCTTTTTTCTGTTTTTTTTCAGCCATCTTAGTAAATATTTTCATGTATTTTTAATCTTTCTCATATTAATTAAACTCCCAAAATTCTATACAAAAAAGCATCCACAGCTTTCAAATCTCCCTGCACAAAGACGCAATTTTCTTCTTCATAAACTTTATTTTCCGTCGCATCTTTAAACACAATCAAGTTATCAGAGCATGTTTTTTCAGGAAAGTCCTCTTCACAACCGCCGTAGCACGCCCTTTGAACACCCGACGCAAAACGCCCGAGATTATTTGCTATCTCGCCATTCGCAAGTTCGTTTTCAGAATCAATGTATAATTTTTTCCCGGAATAATCCGTAAGTGTTTTTTGAATATTTAGCTGAACGTCTTCAACTTCTTCAAGCCGATTTGCAAAGAAATATTTCTGTCCGCCAAGAGCATAAACCCAATTCTGCCCGTCATAATAAGGCAATTCCTCGTTAATCCCAAGCCCATTGTCGTCGGAATTTCCAGAGCCGATTCCATTAAGCGCAAACCCCGCAGTGCTTAAAACCAGTAGGGCAATCAAAACAACCCCAATAATAGCCCTGTCTCTTCGCCTTTTTCTTTCAGCTTTCTCAGGAGATTCTATCTTTCTCATAAAATTATTCATTCAAGAGAGTTTAAAAAATATTCGTTGGTTTCAGGCAAGAAGCCATTTCCACAGAGGGATAAATTATCGCAGAAATTCTGAAGAGAAGTTTGATAGGACTATCAGAGTTCATGATATAGTCATCCAACTTAGTCTTTTGGTTATAGCACTCCAATTTAGTTCTTCGGTTTTTTATTGGAGTGCTATTAGGGAACCAACACCGAAAGATTTAGTTAGTTCACTATATTTTTTGTTGGAGGACTACCTCAAGAATGCTGGCAGTTGCATTCTTGACGGAACCCAAGAATTCAACTTTCCGAATTCTTGGTGTTAGCGGAGCGACTAAAAGCCGCCGAAGAATTTAGTTGGTCTGCTATATTATTGTCAACGACTTTAATTTTTTTCCAGTTTGTCGTTGACTACAGCAAGATTTGTTTGCAATTGCAAATCTTGCGTGCTCAAAAACTTTGTTCTTGACATTTAGGAAAAGACTTTTGTCTTTCATTATAGCAACATAAAACTTTTCACTAAACCTCTCTATTATCAATATTAAACTTTTCAACCACCATCGTTATCCTTAAACCCTTCCCACAGATTTCTCTACCCCCCCCAATAAAAAAAAGAAAAAACAAAAAGAAAAAATAAAATATTTCTGTTTAAGCAGTTACCAATTGAGCAATTGTAGCAGTTGAACCCACATACTTCTTACCAACAGTTGTATCAACTGTTTGTGTTGTTAAGTAAGTTGCTGCATTCTTTGTATCGCCTTGTTCATAACCTGCAACTACAGTCGCAACTTTAGCAGCAGCATTAGGATTAGCAAAGGTCTGGATAATGAATTCACCACTTCCAGCTCCTGTAGCAGTTGTCCATGAAGGACCACATACTGCTCCTCCCAATAATTGAGACGCAAGCGAATTAACACAGCTTCCTCCTACAACAACAAGGTTCTTAGTAGCCATACCAGAGCTCGCAAGCTCACTATCCATGACACTAATATCCCCAAGTGTAGAACTTCCACCTGTTGAAGCAAGTGAATCCAAGTAAAGCTCTGCTGTTACCTGATTATCCGGATAGCTTATTGTAGCAATATACTGGTCAGAGTCAGACTGATCTGTCGTAACTAATGTACCAAATTGGTCCATCATATCATATAACTTATCATTACTTTCTCTCTGAAGACCACTAGCCCCCCAACTAGAAGAACCTGACCCAAAGTCAGTGTCTCCATCCCATGTAAAGTCAACATCATTAACCCCAGTTCCACTTGAGCTTGTTCCAGCTCCACTAGTTTTAATAATGACAGCTTCATAGGTGTTGCTTTCATCTTTCTCTTCAAACAAAACAATTGCAGGGTTCTCTATGATCGTTCCATCTAGATCTTCTAAGTAGAGTCCAATATAGTTGGTCGCATTAGCTTCTCCACCATCAAGTGGAAGCCAAGGGCTATCTGTTTTAGCTTGTGCTCCAGCAGTTACGTTCCATCTTAATCTGCCAATCAATCCATCTACAGAGTCAGTTCCATTTGTTTCAAGTTCTCCTGCAGTTCCTGCACCAACAGTAACAGTAAAATTATTGGAACCATGCCACATATCTATATTTGTAGCAACTACAATATTGCTGTATCCATCTCCATCAGGTATTTTGATGTTAGATACATTGTTATTACTACCGTCCCAATTAGTGACGTTTATAAGAAGAGGTTCATAGAACATCAACTTAGCCCCCTTTGAAGTTTGTATTGTAGGAAATGCAATCATATCATTACCACTAGAATCGGGATAATTTAATCGGACAAATTCATCGGCATTTCCGCCTTGATTATCCTGATAAGTGACTCCATAAGTCTTGCCTCCAATAACTACTTCTCCAGTACCCTCACCAGTTATACTAGTGGACCATGTTTGTGAATTATCAAATACATTCTCAAATTTCACAGCATCACTGCTATACGCTGAAGTTTGTGTTGCAGTACCCGAGGTATTAGTAATGGATTGCAGTTTAACAAGATAACCTGTGTCTTCATTTCCAACAACTGCGTAAGCAGATTCATTTATCTTATCTCTTTCTTTAACAAAGATTCTGTAGTCATTTGCGTCAGCAAGATATGCTGCAGCCCATGCACCTGATTCGTTATTAAGCCAGTCAATTGTTTTTTCCTTGTCTTCCCAAGTTGAGAACTTAAGAGTCATCTTGTCGCTTCCAGATTTATCAACAATAAAAGTTTCTCTATTTTCAGTATCATCTGTTTCAATGCTTAAGCCCTTAAGCGCAACCCTAAACGTTCCAAATATAGGATCAATTAACTCATCCCCAGAACGAATCGCGTCATTGCTACCATCAGCGGCAAAAACTTGAACAGTTAGAGAAGTTTGATTTCCAAGGGTAGCTGTTCCTCCATTGTTAAAATCAACCTTTGTTCCTTGTATTGTTGTATCATCAGAACCCTTCTTTACTTCAGAACCATCAGTAAGAGTATATTTTTCAGAACCCATAATAATGGTTGCGGAAATACTATCAGTCGCAGTTGATTCATCAGCAAGGTCTACTGCAACATCTAATCCTCTTATTTTCTTGGATGCTGCCTCATTAATCTCTTTTTGGTCAAAATTACCGCTTGAATCCGTAACTTTTATAGTCGCAGACGTATCACTTGCAGAAGCTAACTCAACAGTGTATGTTTCACCATCTATAGTTACAGTTGCAGTAGGATTAGGCGTAGCTCCTCCAACGCTTAAGGATACCCTTTCAGCAGATTTGAATAATACTAAATTGGTACCATCAGTAGCACTTCCAATAAGGAACTTTTGTCCAAATAGAGTTATATCACTTCCTTCAGAATCGCTATGGTTAAATGCTACTGATTTACTGAAAGTAGCTGTAGCATTATATAAATAACTTCCCGAAGTTGTTGCATATGAAACTCCTACAATAGGATCAACACTGCTTGTTGGTATTTTATCAAATACAAGTCTGGGATTAGAGCCAAGAGTAATTCTAAACTCTACGTTCGCATCAACATCTCCAGAAAAACTAGTATCTGATAGAACACTTGGTAAGTTTGTTTCAGTAATAGACGTCTTAACACTATTTACAGAGTTGTTCAACTGTAAAGGCGTTGAACTAGTAAATAGCGCATAGGCTTCATCACTAACTACAATAGGAGTACTACCACCACCAAGTGCAGAGTTCAACGAAGTTGAAACATCTGTAACAGCTGCCAAGTCCAATGTATTCCCGTAGACGATAGCTACATCTGCAGCCCCATTCTGAACGAAAGGAGCAGGGAAGCTAGCTGCTGCAGCAAGTGCAACAGTAGAACCTACAATGGCTGTGGAAGCTAAAGCGGATGCAATCTTTCTAAAATTAAATTTCATCTTTTTTTAACCTCCTTTCAACTTTGTCCTTTCGGCAGCTCGTTAAAGCCCCTCTTAGAGGAAGCTGCATTTTAATCAGCAGCTCGCCATTTGAGCTATTCCTCAACATTAAGTTTTGGTTTTTTGCTCGCATTTAATTAACCTCTTTATAGAGTATGTATCTTAAAGAATTTTCTTTTAAAAACCTTTCCCTTGTCTATCAAATTTCTATTCAGAATCTCCCCTATAACATTAGATTTATTTATAAATCTTATGCTACTACCAAAATATACAACTAAAACTTTGAGGTTTCAAAATATCTGCAATTTAGTATATATGGCATATCAGACAATATATTACAAAAAGAAACATATAAATACTTAATATCTTTTCAATATATAATAAAAAAATACCCTATATGCTGAAATAGATAAAAAATGGCAAAAAAAACAAAAACAAGGCAGATAACTATCGTCGAGGAAGGTGGAACTTTCTCCGCATTTTTCAAAAAATTCACCGGAGAAAAAAAAGATTACGATTTTCAGGGCTTATCTTCATTAAGAAGTCTTCTTTCAAATGAAAAAGCGAGAATAATAAATATCATAAAAACAAAAAACCCCAAATCTATTTACGACCTCGCAAAAATCCTTAAAAGAGATTTTAAATCAGTCAGTGATGACATAAAGTTATTGGAAAAATTCGGCTTCATAGATTTGATAGAAGAAAAAACCGGCAAAAGAAACCGCTTAAAACCTGTAGTTGTTGTTGACTCTTTGATAATTGAACTTAATTTGTAAATGCTTTCCTAATCATAATTTGATTAAATTCGTTGATAAAATCTCAATTAGTCTCCCGCCTTTAATTATCCAATTATCAAACCTCCTCCCCCTCAAAAAATTCCATCAAATTATTCAATAAACTCCTACCATCAACCTCCGATTATTTTTAGAACTTTGCGTCTTTCTTAGTGCACCAAGATATTTTCAAGCACAAATAAATAAGTTATATTTAGAGATTAATTTAAGCTAATAAAAGCCCATACAAAAAGCCAATTACTTCCAACTCCCAATTCAATAACACATTCTAAATGTAGTAATAATCCTCCCCGGAAACTCCGGCAAGAAATAAGAATTTCCAACAGCAGAGCCGCCGCAATCGCCTTTAGTAATTCTGACTATCTCTTCATTGCCGTCACTTTGCGAATCAGATTCAAAAGAATAAACAGATTCAAATTCATATCCTTTCAAAGCGCTTCCATTTGAAACCACCCAGCTGTTCTCCAGCATTTCGCCAAGGGTTTCATTCAACATCAAACAAGCGCCTTTTCCAGAAGCGCAATTATTACCAGTAGCATAACACTCGCTAATCAATTCATCCAATTTCAAATAACTTCCCCCGACGCTCAAAGCACAATCAGTTGTCTGCTCCATCGCGCTCTCCAAAAACTGATAAGCAATAGTGCTGTCCCCTTGTCCAGTCTTCCCCGAATTTCTTATCATTATCCCCAAAAAAACCAAAAAAACCACCGCAACAATTACCATTATCAAGACAAACCCCACTATCTCTTCCTGCCCTCTTTTGTTCTGTCCAATGTTCTTGAATCTAATAATTTTGTCCATTTTTATCCTTGTAGTCCTCCAAATTTAATTATTTCTGCTATTTTATCCCAGTCCAATCCGATCATTATCTTATCCATTTTCCACACTCTCAAACCCCATTACAATTTTTCCCAATTCACACCTGCTAAACCCAATACCCCCATCGTATCTGCACAGCGAAACAAACGCCTCATAAGATTCGTAATCTTCTTTTTCAGTTAAAGTTATTTTATTGCAATTAGGGTAATTCCCCGCAGTGCACTCTTCACTCCCATATTCAGGATAAACCCTTATAACTTGGAGCAGAGAAACATCCTGCCAAAAGTTCTGGTAAGAATTTCTCTCTTTCAAAGCCATAACTTTATCAAAGTCAACGCACGCTGCACAGTCCTCCCAGCTCCCAAACGAGAATTCAGGCGAGCCCGACAATTTCCTCACTGTCTCTATAACTTCGTCCCTCCTTAAATCTCCGACATCCTCTTTAAGAGAAGAAAATCTTATAGAGAAATAAAACAAGCCGACAATCGCAAAAAATATCATCGTCGCAACTAAAACAAAAGCCATTTGTTGTATTTTTAGTTGTCCTTTTGAATTTCTAAAATATCTTGCATTTTGAGATAAGCTCATTTTTCCTCCCAATGTCTTCTGCCGCAGGCACAAACCTCGCCGCAAACTCTCGCGAATCATTCACAATTATTCCTGCAAAACTCCTTAAATCACTATCAAGACTAACAGAACATCCTTCGCTCCGCAGCTTCTCGCTTTTTTCAGCGTAAACATAAGCAAGTTCAGAGCTCCTTTTTGCAAGTCTTTTTATCTGGCATTCATAAATCTCTTTGTCAGCAAATATCGCACCATAAATTAAGTTTCCGTCGTAATACAATTCTTCGCCATTTTTTACTGCAACATCATTCTGCAAATTTACATTAATATCGCATCCTATTTGATTAAAGCAGACTGCTATGCTGTCAGCAGGGCATTCATTTAAATTTTCTTTCAATTCAATGTCAATATCATTCTCCCCATCAGCCGACAAATCCATTATCTCCTCTTCAATATCCGACGGAGAATTAACAAAGCAGTAGCTTTCAGAGTAGGCAAATATTAAATCGCCAATTTTATAAGGCATCTCAAGCGGCTTTATAATAACATTTAGTTTCTGCCCATCTTCAGTTTCATCCGAAAATAAATATTTGTTGAAATTGCTTTTTTTAGCGCTTTGCTCCCCCCATTTGTCCTCGCCGATTTTAGCACTGGTGCTTATCCCCTGTTTCCCAAAAGTGCCGCGCACGTCGCAGTCATTGTAAACTCTTGTTTCTTCGGCAAATTCCACCTGCACATACTTGCTATCTTCCAAGTTAGTTTCAATCGGATTCAGCAGATTATTCAATTCAGCAGACACCAATGTTCCTGAAACAACTCTTTCAGTGCCCGCAAGTTTCGTAGTCGCGTAAATCGCCCCGAACAAAATCACAGCTCCGACAATTATTGCAAATATCCACGCAAAACTGAACTCCATACCTCTTTTGTTTTTTATCATATTTTAGCAGATAATTATTTCAAGTATATATAAAATCAAAGTTAAAAATGCTTCTTTTATGCTAAACCTCGCTTATAATATAGCTCAAATCTCAATATAGTCCTCCAACTTAGTCTTTCGGTTGCTTTTTGTTGGAGGACTATTAGCGGAGCAACTAAAAACCGCCGAAGAATTTAGTTGGTCTGCTATACATTTCCATTTACAACTTATCACCCTCATAAGCCATTCATATTTTGATAACAAGTATTTTTCAAGTTATCTTATCTGACCGAATATTCTTAACCACTCTAAACTATTTCCCCCCAACCCTAACCTCCGAATCATACTCCGCCTTTTCAAGCCGTATCTCAACTTTTCCACTGCGAACATCAAAACAGCTAAACCCATTTTCAATTCCAGACAAGTCAACATGCTCCACATTCAAATAAGCAAATTCATCTGCCTTTCCAACAGGATATAAAAACATATTTTTATTTTCCCTGTCAAAACCGGAAGAAAATTCTTTCAACTCTTCATACTCTTCTTCATATTTTGTGTCAAACCCTCTTCCATTTAAATCTCCAAAGCACACGCTTTTAATCTCCGTCGGCAGATTAAAAGAAAAGACCTTGTTAGTTATTGCAGAATTCCAAACGTCATCAACGCTGTCCTGAAAGTCCTGATAAAAAAGCCCAAGCTGCGTAGCCTTTCCCAGACCGATGAAATGAACAATCACATAAGTCGCAATCCCAACAATCGCAATTATCATAATTATAGAAATTATCATTCCAAATGAGATTTCAACAGATCCCTTTTTTTTCATATATTAAAATAATTGTGGAGTTAATTAAAGGTTTCGTTGGATGGAAGGAATTATTTATAGAGGTTATAGGAACATTTAAAAGTTATAATTATTATAACAATTATATGGAAACCACCACAATTGCTTTAAGGAAAGATGTAAGAGAAAAAATAGTTGAATTTGGGAATAAAGGAGAAACATATCCAGATATAATTTTAAGATTAATTGAAAGTGCAAAACAAAGGCAGCTGCAGGATTTATTAATGAGCGAGGAAAATACCTCAACCATAGACGAAGCCCTATTTCGCGCTAAAAAAAGATGGCAAAAGTAATAATAACAACGTCTTTAGAAAATGAAATTATAGGTAATTCCCTTGATTAGTATAGTGTTTTGGGAATTATCTATCACGAGAATTCTGAACAAATTTTATTCTAATTATCAGAATTCTCCATAACAAAAAATTCAAGCATGAATCTATAAAAATATTTGGTCTAATGAACTCTTTAAAAGAATTTCCTAAAAAGGGAAAGTATCTTAGCCAAGTTGGAGGCATAGCAATTAAAGAGCTGAAATATAAGTCTTTCAGATTTTATTTTATAACAGATAATTTTAAAGTAAAATTTCTTGAGATTAATGAACTAAATGATTTACTAATAAAATTTGTCAGAATGTCTGATAAAAAAACCCAGCAAAATGTAATTGAAGATATAAAAAAGGTATTATCTTTATTCGGAAAAGAGGGGTTTTTATGAATTCATTAGCTGTGCTCGCTCCACACAATAAATTACCCGATAGATAGCAAGAGACTCGGATATAGTCAACCAATTAATTTCTTCAGTTGTTTTTATCGGTTGACGGACTAAAGAATTCAAATTATTTAATTCTTGGTGTTTAACAGGGCAACTAAAGGTAGCAGAATAATTTAGTTAGTTTATCTTATTGTTATTCTAAATTTTATATCTATCAGTATCATTAATTTTTAATTTTGACAAAACAGGATTCTCAACATCTTTCATAACAAGATTAATCTTAAAATCTGAAAAAAGCGTTTTAATAAACTTGTTAATTTCTGAAACATTAGCGTCGGACAAAACAGCAAATCTTACTTTATTTTCTATATCCGATGCATTTTCAACAAGAACATTTATCTCGTTGTCTAAGCAAAATTTTCTTATTTTTCCTCTCAATTTAATACCATGTAACAGATTATGCACAGAGCCAATTTCATAAACATCCCATTTAATTAATTTATTCATTTATCCATTCAAACATTAGTAGCCCCCGCCACAATAGAGCAGGCATTAGGCGACGGCTCATTTCCAAAATCATCCTTGCACTTAACGTAATAAACAAAACTCGGCTGCCATTCTGCATAATGCTGGTTTCTTATGCTCGGAGGATTCTGTATCATGTCAATCCCCTCGTCAAAAACATAATTACAGCTGTTCAGAGAATAAACACAGCTCGCGTCTTCGTTGGTATTTATCTTCAATGTGTCAAGATAATGATAAGCTCTCGTCACTAAAGGCGCCTGCGTGTCAACAAAAACATTAAATCTCGTGCTTGCCGACGCAGAATTCCCGCCCAGATCAACGCACCTAAAGAAGTATTCATAACTCCCCGAAGTCAAAGTCAGCAGTTGCTTATGCTCAAAGTTGTTTGTATCAAACATTAAAACATAGCTTCCCACCACTCCTGTATTAGAAAAGTAGCATATCGCTTTTCCTTCTTGAGCCCCATCGTCAGTTTTGACTTTAAGCTCAACATTAACCGCATTAGTGCTTCCAGTAATTGTCTCATTCGGAGAAGTTTCAATTATATTCAACGGCTGGCTTCCTTTCAAGACAAATTCATAGCTCCCAACATTTGTATTCCTGTCCTTGTCCGGCTTGTTCGGCTGGTCCTTGCATCTAAAGTAATATTTATTTTCTTCTCTGTCTTTAACGCCCGTCAAGTTGGTTGAGCATGTATACAGCTCGCGAGAATTTACCTGTATCAATCTCGTTGCACAGCTCATTTGATTTTCCATGTTTGCATAATCTTTGTTCTGCACACTCCATTTGCATTCACTTGGCTCATTAACATAAACAAGCAAAGGCACTTCATCAACTCCAAAGCTGACAGGGCTTCCGCTTACAATTGAAGTATCCACAATTACCGGTGGCGTCGTGTCTGGCGACGGGTCAACACAGAATTGTATTGCATATTCATCAACATTCTCATTTCCTTTATCAATGTCATCATTTCCGTTGCTGTCTCTGCATCTGACAAATAATTCATATCTTCCATCATTCTGCAATTCAGGCCCTGCCTCTGCCCCGAGTTCAGTATTAATTGAGTCCGGCGACGGCAAACTCATCGTATGCGTGTGATTGTAAATATAATAATTGCTCCCTCCAAAGAAATACTGCATCTCATCATACTTGTTTGTATGCACAATGTCAATCTTGCACTGCGCCGGCTCATTCGTCGTGATTCCAAATGTCAAAGGTGTAAACGCCGCCAAACACCCATTGCTCACTCCATCCCGGACAATCTTCGTCCCCAGCGACGGCGGCCTTGTATTGTGATTCGCATACTTGTGTCCTTGCGTCAAAACACTTGTCCAAGGAGTTATAGTCGGCGATTTAACATCCTCCCGCGCAACCCAAACGCATTTCTCTTCAATAGTCCCAGGATTAACCAGCTTGCACGCCTGTCCAAGTGCACGGCATCTATATTCCGAACAAGGCCTAAATGGATCCGTATTGCACTTCTCGCAATCCTTCCCCCCCACCGGCGCCTCAAACGGCAGGCATTCAAACTGAACTAGCTTTTGTTTTTCTTTGGAATACATTGCTACGAAGACAATTATTGCGAGTGCTAAACCAATAAGAGTAGGTGCAGTAGCAAGCCCAGTGCCTCCAATGTAACTAATACTACTTCCAACTTCTTCTGCAATTCCGATAGAAAGTTTACCAGCCATGATTCCTGCAAAAGCAGCAGTACTCAAAGCATCAGTCAAACCCTTATCAAGTCCCGCCAATCCTCCAATAAGTTGAATTGCACCGACGACCATAAGCGACCACCCCAATCCTTCCAGTAAATGCCCCCATATAGGATTAGTAGTAGTAAAAATTCCAAATAGTCCTCTTTCTGCGCCCGTTGGTCCAGCAACTAACTCTCCTCCATTAGAAGTAATTTGTGCTTTGAACGCAACAATATCTTGAGACTGTGTTAAAGTGGTTAAGGTACTTCCATCTATCCCTATTAAACTCAACCCACCCTCTGCGGTTGTTTGAATTTGAGAAATACTACTCGCAGGAAGAGTTCCCCCACTTATTCCAGGAACACCGGTAAACTGAAATCCTTGTGGAAGATTACTTAATGTTGATACTTCAGAAGTAAACGCCCCTACTGAAGATGTAGGAATAGTTGATCCGCTGGTTTGTGGCAAGGATCTTGCGCCTTGCTGCCAAATAAAGCGTCCAGACGCATCGTATGATCTGATTAAATTTCCATTAGGATTCGGAGTAAATTCCCCATTTACCATACTCCCCCTAACTTGTGATTGTCCCTTGACAAGACTCGCTTCCCCAATCAAAAAAGCAAAAGACACTACAGAAAAAATAATTAAAAACACTTCACTAAAAACAATTACCTTAATTCCCCCTTTATTCAACATAACTTATTTATGGAAGATAAGTTTATAAAAGTTAGTTTTAAGAATTATTTTTTAGTTTTATAAGCTACTATTTTCTCAAATTCTTCTTTAAGTATTTGTTGGCGAATCTCATAAACTCCTAATTCAGAATTTCTTTTATAAGTATGGTCTTTATATGTAAAAATTTCAACAAATCCATTTTCTTTCAAGAGAATATCAGACACTGCAATAGGCATATCAAGAGGAAGTTCTCTTGGTATAGTCTCAACACCTCTAACCTTGTCAACCACAGAAGCGGAACTTCTTTGCATTATAGGTGGATGCCCAGCATCATAAACTTCAGTTATATCTACTATTCTCCCACCTTCTTTAAATCTTATTTTGCTCCATCTTTTTATTCCATCAGGATATAAATGATAATCATGTTTAAAGTGCGTAGCAGTTAGAGTATCAATAAAGGATTGAACCGCATTTCCTGCTTCCTGCGGGTTTGCATGAAAAACGCATCCCTCAGAAACCAAAGCCCCAGCCCCCAAAACCAAACCAACCAAACCATTCCGAACACCCCCAAACGTTCGCTCTAATGCCATTTATTAATAGATTAACAGAACTATTTAAAGGTTTTGTTGTGTAGTAACTATTTGGGAATTAATATAACTATTCATTATAAAAAAATTCCAGCATCTCTTTAGGAGAGAACACTTTTTCAGAACACAATTCTCTAAACTTTTTATCTCCTGAAAAAATATTGCAATTAAATTTTAACGCCAAAGCTAAATAAGGAATATCCTTTTTATGGTCTTTCAATATTTCTTCAGCTTTAGGCAGAAAGTCATTAAACTCCAAATTAGAAACAAAAGTTACTTGATTAGTGATAAATTCAAAAAATTCTTCAAATTCAGATTCGCTTATATTTGCTCTCCTAATTATTTCTTGCTTATGCTTAGAAACTTCACTCAGCAAATATTCAGGAGCTATAAATTCAAACTTGCCAAAAAAATCATTGAGCACGAAAACATTAAATGAATTGCCCTTTGTTAATAAAGAAGAGTAAACAACATTAGCATCAACAACACATAGCATCATTATTCATGATATCTTTTATACAAAGACTCATCAAATTCCCCCGATAATTCTTCAACATCTTTCTCAGTAAGTTTAGATTTATTAATAATTTTTTTCAACCTTAAAATTCTATCTAACTTTTCCTTCAATACTTTCTTAAATAAGATAGACCAGTCTATATTCGGAACTTTCTCAATAAATTCCAATCCTTTAGGTATTTCAAATTCTATTCTCCCCATAATTTATCTTATAAACCCTACTATTTATAATTTTCTATGCAAAAACGCAAAACTAAAAACAGAAAACAAAAAATATGATAATTTGGAAGCAAGTGAAGATTTAAATAGCGTAATGCTAAACCATTACTATGGTAATGGACACTTTTCAAGTTAGAATGAACAAAGAATTAATTAAAAGAATAGATTTTCTTGTAAAAAAGGGACTTTATAATAGTCGCTCAGATGTAGTTAGAGACGCTGTTAGAAGATTTGTTTGGAGAGGAGAAGTTGGTACAATTGGGCAAATAGGAGATTCTGTTGAAATGGTCCGAAGCACAAGAAAAAAACTTTCTAAAGAAACTAAAAAAGAAGAATTAGAAGGTATAAATGCCTTATAATAATTCCTCTGGTTTGCAAGCCCTACAATAACCTTTTGCAAATTCAATAAGCTTTTTATCTCTACTTATTAAAAAAGCATTTTCTTTCTTGGTTAAGATAATATGCACACAATCAAAGAAACTTATTGAATAATTAGACAATTCTTCTAATTTTCTCGCAAACTCATAATCCGCCGGATTAGCAAATACTTTGCGGAATCTTTTTCTATCCAAAAACATATTTCTTTTTTCTTCAAATTTTTCTTTAAGAATATATATCAACTCCTTGATTATAAAACCCGAATACAAAATCAAATAATTATTTTCTTCAATCATTTGAAGGAACATTTCAGCATGTTCCCAAAATTTTTCCTTTGTTATCTGGCTTACTTCTTTTTGCCACAGGTTTAGATATACAGATGTATCAATGTAGTATTTCATGCATCTTACTTGCTCCGAAACTAAACATCACCAACAAAAAAACTTCACCAACAGCAACAAACTTAATTCCTCTTTTATTCATCAATTAATTAACAAATAATTCTTTATAAATATTGGTGGAATTATTATTTTGAAGCAGTTAGAACATCTGGAGAAATATCAAAATCCTTGAAGACCACTAAATTGTTTCCGCTATATAAACAAGATTTATATCTTCCAGGTCCCAAATTTTCAGTCCATCCATCAAAGAATTTTTCATTATAAAATACTTTCTTTGCTCCTTCCATGTTATATACATCACTTATTCCCTCCCAGTCTTGCGGAAGATTCATTTGGTTAATAACTCTTCCGTTTTCATCAAATATTTTATATATAAGGTTATTAGGTCTGTTATCAATAAATCCAATTGATATCCCAACAATTTCATTTTCTCTGAAAGTAGTTCTATTTCCTAACCCCCAAAATTCTTCAGGAAAATCAACCAACCCATTATTATTCATATCAGTAATATTATCAAAAGTCATAACAGCCACTCTTCCATAAGGAGTTTGAATAACATAAGGAGCAATCAAACCATTTAATTGATCTGAAGTCACATTATTATCTTGATTATTTCCCCCCACGCTAACATTCACATTCTGCTCACTCCTCCCCGCCTGCGAAGAGGCATACCCAGTCAACCCCTGCCCCGCAGCGGCAAGAGCAGGATTCCCGCTTTTAATTCCACTAGCAGTCATCAGCAAACCATAAGCTAAATTTCCTTCAGGCGTCTTGCACCCACCCCCCAAAACACCCACAGCTCCCAAAACCAAGCCAACCAAACCATTCCTCGCACTGCGAAACGTTCGCTCTAATGCCCTAATATAATAGATTAACAGAACTATTTAAAACTTTTGCGAGTGGAGAGTTATATATTTAATTCTTCAACTAACTCTTTAGTTGTATAAACTTTAATCTTCTTCTGCTCTTTCAAATCCCTGTCTTGGCTCCAAATTGGGCAATTTAATTTTAAGGCCAAAGCAAAATAATCAATATCATCAATATCCAAACATATGTTCGCAGCTTCTTTTAAAAAATTAGAATAATCCCCAAGTTTAAAAAATTCAATCTTTTCACTGATTAAAGATAAATACGTCAATATTTCCAATTTGTCAAAATCAGACTTCAAGAGCTTTTCCGCTTTTTATCATAACAGAGAACAACGCATTCGCATCCAATACCATCAACATTCATATAAACCCTCTTTTTTTAAGTTCATTAAATCTCCCCCTCTTTAATTTCCTTCCGAGTTCAATAGTATCCTCTTCAGTAATTCGGCTCTTCAAACTCAAATTTCTTAAAATAATGAACTTAGCTAATTCTTCTTTTATAGTTTTAATAACAGCTTTAGATATATCTAAATCCAGTTCGTCCAATTCTCTTTCAATGCTGTCAGGCACTTTTATTTTTATCTCTGCCATGATTAGACAAACCAGATAGGGTTTTTATAATTTTCTATCCCCTGAAAAAGCAAAACCAAAAACCGAAAACACAATCAAAAATATCTGTCCAAAAGCCAAATTATTAATAATAAATCTCCTCTTTTATCAATTAACAAATATAGATAATTCCCTTGATTAGTATAATGTTTTGGGAATTATCTATCACGAGAATTCTGAACAAATTTTATTCTAATTATCAGAATTCTCCATAACTCTTCATAAACCTCTATTTCTTAATCAAAGCAAATATTTAATAAATAATCTCCCCAAATAATAAAATGCATAAAAAATATCTCCTGATATTAATGCCGATTATTTTTTTCTTAACTCTTAATTCAATGGAGGCGCTAAAATTTGATTATTCTCAAAACTCTTCTTCACAAACAAGCCCGAGCAGTCACCAATCCGAGAACATAATAATAACATTCAGAGAAAATATGAACTTAACAGCAGTTATTATCTCTGAAGGAAACCTAAACACACTTAGCCGGATTAAAATAGATTCCAACATTATGAGCTTCAGCACTTTCGCAGAAGACGACGTGCACATAATTTACACAAAGCCATTTCAAAACCCTCCCAAATTAATTTACCATGCTCTATTTCAAAATATTTCAGAAGAAATTCAGTTGCCCTCCAGTCTAACGCCAGTATCCACAGCAATAACAAAAAACAGGGGGATTTATGCAGGAGTATTGGGTTCATCAGGAGCAAACACAAAAATAATCGTCTATAAAAAACAAATGCAAAACTGGACGCAGCTCGCTGAATTAAATCTTACCCCTCTGTCCATCCCAATAGGCGAATTTGAAATTACAGCAGACTCATCTGAAAATATTCATTTATTTTACAGCTTATTGGAAATATTCTCAAATTCATCAATCTATCACACAATAATTTATCAAAATTTATCGTCTATAACGTCACTGGTAGATAGGGGAGATGTTTACGCGTCTGTTTCAGGATTAGGTTTTGAATTGGACACTAATGAAACACCCATAGCATTATATCGTCGCGGAGGGAACCCCTTTGTCAGCGGAGTGATCCATTTATCAGAATATCCTTTCTCAATAACAAACAGCGTTCTTTTCGGATTAGACGGCGATTTTAAAATTTTAGAAAATTTTAACAATCGTTACTTTGCTCTAATAATTGACTTCGGAAGAGTTTATTTAGCCGCATCCAACGACAAAATACAATGGCATTTAACAAACGTAGCTTACACTGCGCTGTCAAAAGCCGCGGCAATAATCTCCGCACCGTCGCAAAATCAAAAAATTCATTTCGCATTTGAGCAAAACAATACTTTAAAATTCGGAGAATACGACGACAATTCTCAAACCTCATCAATAAACAGCATTTACATCTCTCCGCAAGGTTCAGCAATAACCAGAATAAAAATTGACAAAATTTAATCTTTCTATCTAGCCATGACCAGCCTATCAAGAAGATTTACCTCTGCAATCCTCTCCTTAATTTCTCTAAATTGCCCATAAATATGACTCCTGCTCTTGCTGCTGCCCAACCTGTCTACAATCTCTTTCAATCTAAAACCCATTAATCTAAGCAAAAAAATATCTCTTTGTTCTTGGCTTGCCAAACACCCCGAAATTCTATCATTCCAATAGTGTTCGTCCATTTCGTTTTCAGTTTTAACAATATCGGACGGAGACCGATAGTCTTCTATTTCTCCTATTTCTTCAAGTGAAATAAATCGCGGCCTCCTTGTGGCGTTTGGTCTAGTCACCCTTTTTATTTCTGTGAATATGTCACAGCTCATAACTCTAACCGCATATCTTTCAAAGTCCTCATCTTCCATTTCAGGAGAATACTTTTTAGTAGCGTCTATTAAACCAAGAACAGCGGCTCCATGAATAATATCTCTTATATAATCTTCTTTAAAGTTCCTAAAAAATTTTACCTCAACTCTTTCTATTAAATAAGAATATTTTCTAATCAAATCTACCCTTTCATCACTAAGTTCAGGCATAGTCCAGTAATAAGAATCTCACTTTAAAAAAATATAGTTTGTAAAATAGAGGATCAATCTTCATCATCAACATTAGACTTAGTAACTTTATACCCCGTATCATACCCCTTCTGTCCAACCCAATTCAAAGAAGGCCCGCAGTCTCCCAAAGAAGAGCAGACACCGCCTTTTTCAGCAGCCCATTCTTCTGTCAAACATTCGCAGTTATCTTCACATTTCCATCCTCCTCCAGTAAGTTTTTTCTCATATGTCACAATGCACTGAAAATTTCCCTGCGCGCAAATTGTCTTCGCATCCTCGCCGTCCCAGAAATTAAGTCCGGGAGTGTTTTTAGGCATGCACGTCCCGGTGATTTTTTTATTTGATTGGTTCAATTGCAGTTCAACATCTTCCCTCCAAATGCAGTCTCTCCTGTCGGTGTTCTCGCAGTCTTTCTGTTCTGTCTGTGCGATGCAATCCTGCCATCTGTTTACTCTGCAAGCCGCCTGCGAAAATCCGCCTATATCATCTTCAATGCATTCTTCAGCCCTAAAGTCTGCGCACTGCTCTAAAACCTCTTCACCATTTATGCACACATGTTTGTAAAACCTGCTTCCAACCGTATTTCCCCCGTCGCCAAAAGTCCCCTCGTCATTGTAGACGCACCAGCTTTCTCCATGTTTATAATCATCCCCATTTTGTGTATTTTTGCAGTTTAAGTCAGCGCATATATAATCTCCGTAGGTAGGATTTTTTCCCGCGAGGTTTTCACTTCTACAGTAGCTTCCCTGCAGGTAATCGCAGTTCCCGCAGCTCGCACTTAAAATATTTCCTGTTTTAGCGCCGCAGCTTTCGTCCTTTCCTTTAACATTGGTCCAGTATTCTTTATCTTTTGTTTTAGATGCATCATAAATATTTGCAGTATTCCCGCACGAATCAACAAAATAAACCTCATCTTTTCCAGGGGCGCATGTTGTTTTTGTCGTCGGACCGCATATTGTTCCCAATTCTTCGGCAGAGCATAATTTCCCTTGATAAAATGTCCCTCCGCTGATTGTCCCGTTTTCTCCTGTTTCAGTTGATGCAGTGCATTCATCTCTCGTCGTGAACTTGCAGTTTCTTTCAAACTCAAACTCATAGACGCATGCCCCTTTATCCTGCCCCTGCACAGCCGCAATGCATGCAAGTTCGTTTTGAATGCTTTTGTCGTAATTCGTTTGCAAGCCCAAAAATGCAGATAATCTCTTGCATCTCACAAGAGAAACAAACGCCGCCTGATCACCCAAAATACAGCACCCCAAATCACATTGAGGTGGAGTCTCCAAGCTCCATACCCCCCCATTTGCATTGCACACTAATTGAGGAGTATTATCCAAGCATGTTCCTTCTGTTGAATCATAGCAAGTTCCAGGTCTGCAATAGCTCGTTGCATCACAGCTCGTCGGAACACCTCTGGCCCCGGCAGCGCACTGCCCCGAAGGAACATTCTGGCAAAACGCCCCGGTCGTAGTCCTTTCACAGCACAGCGTCGCATTTGCTTGGTTCTGCTGCGCAGAAACAGAAGAATCTTGATAAAGAATTATTGCCCCCGCTATCAGCAAAACAATAAAAACTAAATATTTTTTATTATTCATTTTATTTTCTCCATTTTCTTAAAATCCCTGGAATACGAAGTAAATCATTAAGAGATATAGCCCTCATCTGTGCAAAATGATAATTCCTAGAGGGGAGGCTTTGTCCAAGTTGCTGTCTTTCAAAAGATTCTAAATCCTCTCTAAGCATACATAATAAATAACTATGATTCTCATCAGGACTTTTTTCAGATATTTTTCTTTCATAATGTTCAATCATTTTATAAATTTCTGCCACTTTACCAGCATATTGTGCACACAATCTATAAGGTTCATAAGCAGGATGTTCAATTGAAAGCCACTGCCTTCTTGGAATTGAATCCCCATCAATTAAAGGTAAAGATTCTCTATCTCTCTCAAAACCCTTTCTCATCTCAACAAGTTCTTTTGCAATAGTCAGAAAAGTAGGAACATCTTTAGCTTCAGTTCTTTGAGGTTCTCCTCTCTTTAATCTAAATGGCTCAATCATGTATACCCCTCCGGCCAAACCAAACTTCGCGAAGCAAATGTAAACTCATCTCCCGTAGTAACATCGCTCAATTTATAAATTGTGTCGCCATTCCGTTTGGTTTTGTCTATTCTCAAATCAGGATAATACTGCAGATACAAAGAAGTTTCAGAACCGCCGAGAGTTGACTCAAATTGAATTATATTCGTCGCAATAGACAACAAATCATACAATTCAGACTCTATGCTGACCGCAAATTTTCTGAACGTTTGTGTGCTTTCTTTCTCAATTGTCATCGGCGATACAAAATCAACAACAATGTTATTCATAACAATGCTGACATTAACGTCACCAGGAGTTGTTCGGACATTGTACCCTCGCTTTTCATATTCCGCCTCCAAATCACCCACGCATTGCCTCGCAATGGGTTTAATATAATCTCCAATTTCATTTTCAACATGTCTAATCAGCAGTGGCTGCTGCACAACGCACGGCTTGTAACTTTCCGAAGTATAGCACAAATACTGAATTTTCTCGCCTTGATACAGAACATAATTCGTCGGCTGCGAATAGCCACCCTGTTTTGTCAAAACATTCAAAACTTCATCAACCTTCGGCTCAATGCACCCCTTCAAATAAGCAGAAGGATTAACATCTCCCGCAATAAAAACATTAACCTGCGGAAAGAAAAATATCAGCGCAATAACTCCCACAATCACAATAGCAACAATAACAAATATTGTAACCTGCCCTCTTTTATTCCAAGTCATATTTTTATCAGGTATTTTTTATTTATAATACTTTCTCATTACTTGAGTTTCCGAAAATCCCCTTTAAATGAATTTTACCGACGGCAAATTCAATTTTTTGCTAAAATACTAAAAAGTAGTAGCAAGAATTTTTATCGACGATAAAATGTGTCTTTAAAAGCAAAAGTCGGAAACTCAAGATATTTTTTTGTCCACAAACGAATTGCCTCTCCACTCACTTTAACATTATCGTACTGATAAAGATGATTCTTTACTTGAAATAACGACAAACCATCATTGTGCATATGAATAGCTCTTGTGATAATTTTCGGATTCTGCCGCATTCGTTTGAATCCGTCATCTTCAATAAACCCCTTCCTGCATTTTGAGCAGAGATATTTTTGTTTCTTGCTTAATTTGTTGTATCTAAAACCTCTTCTGATTATTTTTTCTGATTTACAAAAAGGACATTTTACGTTCACTTTTTTCACCTCCTTTTTGTTAGAAAGCGGGCAAACTATATAAATGTGACGTTAACTTGTAATATTGTATTACACATATATTAAAAAAGAACCAAACCGAAGCTTATTAAATTAATTAAATAAATATGAAAATATCGAGATAATGTGAAAGAAGGATTAGAAAAACTTTTAAGAGATATAAGGTCAAGTGATCAGTCAAAGCGGAGAAGTACAATTCAAACATTAGGCAACTTGGGCTCTGATGAGGCAGTTGAAGTGCTTCTTAGCATTTTAGAGGGTAATGTCAGATATTATAAAAGATTGTTTTCTTGGTTGCCTTTATCTGTGTCTTCTCATTACGAATATAATGATAAAATAGAAGTTATTGCCTCATTGAGTCTTTCGAAGCATCCCAAAGCAATTACTTGGATACAAAAACTGTGTGAAGAAGTAGTTTTAATTGATGAACCTGGGAGATATGTTTTTTCAGATTTCAGCAATAGCACTAGCACACTTTGTTGTTTAAACCAGCGAGTTTCTTTCCCAAATGCTCCCAAATCTTTAGCAGAACTTCTTTGTTATGAAATAGAAAGTGTAGACTATACATATATAGGTCCCCGTTCACAGACAATAACGGGAATAGATGCAGTATCTTATTTGCCGCCAACTGAATTTGGAGAAAAGTTAAAATCTGCTTATGAAAGAGCAACAAACAAAGCAATAAAAAAAGACTTGTAAACCTTAAATAATCAATACCCTCCCCTAACCACCAAACAGCTCCCCGCATTCCCAAACCCATCCTCGCACTTAATATTATAACTCAACCCCTGATTCAGCGTTGTAGTATGAACATAACTCGCCCCGCTCATCATCGTCGCATTCGCCAGCTCAAACCCGCATCCCGTAAAGCTATAACCGCACTCACTCGGCTCGTTCGTCACAACATTCAAATTGTTCCCCGCATTGTAAACTCTTGTTATCAAAGGCCCTTCATTATCAACTTCAATACTAAACTGCGAATTAGCATTAGCCGTATTACCAGCTAAATCCCTGCACATAAATTCCAAGTTATAGCTTCCTGCAAGCAGTGTGCTAAACCTTTGCCTATGCACATTTCCGTCTGTATTGAAAAATCTGCTGGATATTCCACTGCCCCCAAATCTATATTCGCAAATAGAATTCCCATTATTCAAACCGCCAGAAGTCCGCAACTCAATATTAACACTGACAGGCTCGCTCCCGACGGAAATAGTCTGTTCATTAGGAGAAACAGAGCTTATCGTCAATGCACTTCTCGTCTTTTCAATGACATAAGTCATGCTTTGAGAATTAACATTCCTGCTCGTGCTGTTCTCAAGCCACGGCTGGTCCAAACATCTAAAATAATAATTGGTCCTCTCGTTTTGTCCGACAGGTAGCAAAGCAGAGCAAACCCAGCCATTCAATTCAACTTGCGAAATATCGTCGTTGCACAAAATATAATTCTCCATCAAGCTATAATCTTTATCTTCAGAACTCCACTTGCACTCCGCCGGTTCATTCGTGAAAAACCTCAATGTAAAGTTAGAAGCAGCTAATCCGGCGTAGCCAGGACTTGAAGGCGAGAATTCATTTATCAACGGCGCTGTCCTGTCGTCAGCCGGTCTCACGCAGAAATTCACAACATATTCCGCAGCATTCGGATTTCCTGCATTGTCTTTACATCTAACATACAAATTATAACCCCCGCGTCTCGCAGGCTCCACGCCGGAAACACCCAATTCAGAAAGCGCCGGCATAGCACTAACATCTTCGTGATTATAGACATAATAATTATTCCCGCCGAGAAATTCATTCATTTCATCATAGCCCGCAGTATGCACTTCCGAAACCTTGCACTGCCCCGGCTCATTCAAAACAAGCCCAAACTTCACAGGAGTATATTCTTTTATACATCCGTCGCCTTCATTTGCTTTAATCCTCACGCCAATATTCTGCCTTGCGTCAAGGTAATTAAATCCAGCACCAATAGCACTTTCATTCACATTAATAACCGGCGCACTCGCGTCATTCGGATTCAAGTCCGCGCACAATTCATTAGAAGTTCCCTCGTTAATCAGCGCGCAAGTCTGCCCCAAACTCTCGCATTTATATTCAGAGCACCCATATTCATAATCCGCACACTTCGCGCAATCCGCTCCTCCAGCAGGCGGCTGCCACGGCAGGCATGTAAACTCAACAGGAATTCTTCTCACAGCGCCTGCTCCGATAATATTAGAATAAGCAAAAGATAACCAATGAGTCCACATAGTAATAATAAAATCAATAAACATTGTTCCAAGATTAGTGCTCCTTGAAATTCCCAAAGTAACCCCCCAAAGATTAGTTCTCATTCTCGCTGCAAGTGTGCTTAACCCCCCTCTTTTATTTTGAAATAATATTCCAAAAGTATCATTTAGTAAAGGATCTGTTTTCTGCCCTTCAATATCCCCTAAATCTTGAGAAAGATTTGCAATGTATTCATCTCTTATTTCCTTTCCTCTTTTGCTGATTTCATAACCTTCTTCAGTATAAGTTCCTTCAAGATTTACATAAGCTCCGCAATCTCCCAAACTCACACAAAGATTATTCATCGCTTCAGTATATTTCTCGCTTGTGCAGTCGCAGTTTGCCTTGCACTCCCAATTTCCAAGCAGATTTTTAACTTCAATTCTTGTGCAAGTCATGTTTTTTCCGCCGACCATTCCGCAAAGAGACGTTGCTTCAGAATTGTTATTTAAAGATTCTCTCAAATCAAATCCCGGAGGATATTTCGGCACACACATATTAAATCTGTAATAATAATCAATTCTTAATGGATAAAGCACGCAGTCAGTTGTATCTCCGCATTCCGCCAGCGACTCATCATCCGCATTCGCCTCAAAACAAGCCCTCCAATTATTAGGCCTGCAAATCGCATAAGAATTCCCCAAAACATCGTCTTCTTCCGAACAAATTTCCTGCCTTCCGTCTTGGCATGGCTCTGTTCTGACTTCGCCGTCAAAGCACAATCTTTTGTAATGCCTGCTCCCCGGAACATCAACGCTTCTTTGCATATTTGTAACATTTAAATTGTCAACTCCAATTCGCGACTCAAACGCGCACCAGCTCTCTCCCTGCTCTCTGCGGTCTCCCCACTCATCAACACAACTCAAATCCCTGCAGACATAGTCTCCATAAATAGGAGAATTGTCAAGTCCGTTGCGCGGCTCTCCGCAAATGCTCCCCCCAAGATAATCGCAGTTCCCGCACTGCGTCTGCCTCCCCAATGGATTATTTGAAGTCGCCAAACCACAACTTTCGCTTTTAGTAAACTTCCTGCTCCAATAATCAGCGCTGTTCAGTTTAGTTGAGTCATATATATTAGCAACATTTCCACAGCTGTCAACATAATAAACTTCGTCTTTATTTTCAACACAAGTTGTTTCTTCTGTCCTCTCGCAAATTGTATTCAGTTCCGGATTAGTGCATAATTTTCCCTCATAAAAATCTCCCCCCATCTCAAAGCATTCTCTTTGCGAAATAAACCTGCAATTATATCCATCTTCTTCAGCGACGAAATCCAAAACGCACGCGCCCTCTGTTCTTGTCCTCGCCAAAGCTAAACATTCTAATTCATCATTTACAGGATTCCATTGGACATCAGCTCCAAGCTGACTTCCCAGATAATTGCATTCCTGCTGCGTCGCAAATTTTGTTTGGTCAGCCCCGCCCTGTCCGTCAGGATTTATTAAACAGCAATTTCTTGTGCACTGCGCCGGTGTGTTTTCAGACCATCTCGCTCCGGAATTTTCGCAAGCCAATTTTGGCGTCCCTGCATTGCACGCGCCATTAACAGAATCAAAGCAAGTTCCTAATTTGCAGTCAGATGAATCAGCCCGCGCGCCGGGAAAACAATTGCTCCCGCAGACATTATTGCACACAGAAGCAGGATACTCCTGGCAAATCGCCCCATTCCTGTCATGCAAACAAGTCCACATCCCCCCCTGTGAAGTCTGCGCCGAAACAATCCCGCCAGAAAGCCAATTCAACAAACCCTCCCTCAAATAAGTAACAAATTCACTATCCCCATAACTCTGCGCACCATAAACTACTCTCGCATCGCCGCTCTCCCCGACGACATAAGCAAATGCAACGCTTCCCATTACCAAGAGAAAAATCTCAAAAATCACCTTGCCTAAATTCCTCGTCATGTTCCGTGCCATATTCCACCCCCAAGGATATTCATATTAATAAACTTGCAAGATTTGCAGTCATCTTTCATAATCCCTGCACATCTGCACAGCTCATATTGATTATTAATTATTATCATATCTTCTCCTATATTATTAACTCCAAATAAGCTATCATTCCATTTAGTAGAATAATCTAAAAGCCCCAAGCCCTTATATTCAATATTCCTCATAAACCTTGTCTTTTTTTTATTTATCATTTTACCAATTTATCAACTTCCAACCAAAGGCACCACACACCCCCTTATTGCAATATTCATCGTGAGCTGCGTTTCTTTATCTTTCAAGCTGTAAATCTTTGTTGAGTCAGACATAACATCTTTTTTAATATCATACTGCGGATACAAAGCCATATATCCATCATTTGAAAAATAGCACAAGCCCGCTTCCTGTGCAGAAATTTCATTTGCTAAATAAGCAAGTTCATAAACCGCGCTCCTCAAAAACACATTAAATTTATCAAAGCTCCTCGCAAAATCTCCCTTCTTCATTTCAAATTCTCTATTGATTAAAATTTCAACAACTCCAGGCTTTAAAGTGCTTTCCACAGAAATGTCCCCTCCGGAAACAGCATAATTCTTTTTCTCAAGTTCTTCTTCAAGCAATGCAAAACACTGCCCAACTTCATCATCTATCTCTCTGCTCAATTCATCCTGCAGTTCAAACATAAACCTCGGATGCTGATTCACGCACGGCTCATAATCATTTATGTTTTTGCACAGATAAGCGACTTTTATATCTTCATAAAGTTTGTAATCTTTCGGCTCAACAAATCCCCCTTGCGGAAGCATTATCTTCAAAGTCTCATCAGCAGATTTCCTGACGCATTCATCAATAAAAGACTCTGGGTTGTCAAAGTCCTGCCCCCGTGAAATTGTCGGTGTTTTTTTGAATAAAAATATCATCAAAATTCCGGCAGCTAAAACCACAGCAATTATCACAAATATTGTCACCTGCCCTTTATCTTTTATCCTTATCATTTTTTTCCTCCCAAAGCAGCTTTATTGCTTTCTCAAGAATATGAGACTTATTTCTATATTCATCATTCCTTAATAATTCTTTCAGCATTTCATAAGTCTTCTTATCAATAGTTGCGGAGATTCTTTGCTTAGCCATTATATTATTTAGTATTACTAAATACATCTAATAATACAGGATATTACTTAGTATTACTCTTATTTAAATATTCCTAAATATATAGCATGAGACTCAAACAATTGAACACGATTGTCTCATGCTATATTCGCAGGATATAAAAGCGATGTTCAGTTTTTTATATCCTGCGTTATAAATAATTCTCTTGATTGGAATAGTGTTTTAGGAATTATTTATCACGAGAATTCTGGACAAAACTTTTATTTAACTGCTAGAATTCTCCATAAAACCCCTATCCCTTCGCAAAATAGCAGCAATAAATAAGCAAAACATTTAAATATGCTATTATAATAAGATTATAATGCAAAACAAACTAATAAAACCGATAATTCAGCTAGGAACTTCAGCAGGCGTAATCCTACCAAGAAAATGGCTTAATGGTACGGCCTCAATAGAGCTTATAGAGGAGCCAATAAATCCCAGCGTGGATATTATCAAAATTTTAGAAAAAAATCTCTATGATATTAAAGGAGTATATCTCACAGGAAGTTATGCAAGAAATGAGCAGGACAAAGATAGCGACATAGACATATTAGTAATAACAAACGGGATAAAAGGCAAAATAAAAAAAGGCAGGTATGAAATAATCATGCTTCCTGAAAAAAACATAAAAAGCATTCTTGACAAAACAATATTTCCATTACTTCCAATGATTAAAGAATCTGTAGCCATATTAAACAAAGAATTAATAAGCCCATATAGAAATCATAAAATAAACAAAGGAGCATTGAAAAACAATCTTAAATTAATTAGTTCTGCAATTGCCATAAACAAAGAAGATATCAAATTAGTTAAAGAACTAAAACAGGATAAATTAGGCGACGGCACCTCTTATTCTTTGGTCTTAAGATTGAGAGAGTTATATATTTTAAATTGCCTCAAAAAAGACAAGTTATGGTCTAAAAAAGAGTTTATTTATTTAATTAAAAAAATCGCAGGAACAACACAGGTATACGACGGATATATCAACATAAAAAAGGGTTTTGCCTCAAAAAAACGCCTGTCAATAGAGGAAGCAGAAAAATTAATCTTCTATATTGAAAAAGAGCTCAAAAAATGGGAAGAAACAAGAAGCTAAGAAAAGCTTTGGCAAGCAAAGAAAGCATAATTGAAGAACACTTGAAAAAGTTAGAAAACGCAATAAATAACGAAGACGAATATCTAATGGATTATTATAAAACCGAAATAGAAGCCAAAAAGAAAGACCGGGAAAAAACATTAAAGCAATTGTTTAGAAAAAGGAAACCTCTATAATCAATCTTCCTGCTCCACCCTCGGCGCCAAAACAAAAGAAAGCATAACCTTTCCCGACGGGAAATTAATCCTCATTGGATGATTGTCCGAAAAGTTTATTTCCGCCCTGTTTGCAATCTTGCTTCCCTTGATAAATTTGTTTAGATATTCAAGGGAAAACCTCGCCGCGCTGCTGTCAGAAAAGATCTGTACATCATCGCTTGAAAACTCCGCCCTCGCCGAATTTAATCCGCGCGCTTCAATAATAAACCTGCTCGGCTCCGCAATAAAAGTGCACGCATCCGAAACAACAAGGCAGTCTTCAATCACATCAACAAACGCCTGCGCATCCATTTTTATAACACTTTTGAATTCCCACGTCGGCATTTCCTTGTCGTCGCCCTCAACATCAATCAGCGCAAGTGTAAAATCCCTTTTTATCTTGTCGTGAATTCCCATTTTAAGAAGATTGTCATCTCTTTCAATAGTCATCGCGCTCCCAATCTTGCACCTTCTCAAAATCGCCTTCAAATTGTCCAAATTTACCCCCCAAACTTCTTCCTTGTCGGCATTAAACTCTGAAAACAGCTCCGCCGGAATATTAAAATAAACCATCGCAACATTCGCAGGGTCAAGCGCAGTCAAGCTCATCCCATCTTTATTTACTTTAATTCTGACTTCAGTAACCAGTTCAGAAATAACCCCAATCAAGTTGGAGAATATCCTCGTGTCGTCAAGTTTTAATTTCATAAAATACATCATCTATCTATACTTTTAAGGTTTGTTGTGATGGGAAAATAACCTCCGCTAACGCTAAGAACCTCTAATTTCCACTTCATCAATTGTTCCATTGAAATAATAATTCTGTCCAGGTAATCCCCAGCCAATAAATATATTATTGCCTACAATTGGTATCGGGCCAGTGGTTGAGACAGAATTTTCTTCAATATCATTAATATAAACTCTCAAAAATGAACCATCATAATACATTTTTAATTTATACCAAACTCCTATCTGTAAATTGGTTGTTCCACTTATTTCCGTCCAGCCATTTGTATAAACCCCTCCCCTAACCTTATCATCATAAACAGCCAAATAGAATGGCCCATTACTTGAAGTGATTGTTCCATTTACTAAAGAGTCTCTTTTAATCCATGCTTCAATTAATACATTTTGTGTTAAGAAGATACTTGGCGTTTGAATAGTTGATATTCTATCATCGCTCCCGTCAAAATGCAAAGCATACCCAGAAACACTATCATTAGTCCAAGCAACACCATTTTCCAAAGTTCCAGTATTTCCATTTCCACTTGAATCATTAGCAATTATTCCATTTCCCTCGTCAAATTTCCATTGAGCAACTAATGGGAAAGTTTGGTTAGTTGAATTCGTATTGTTCCCTTGCGATTGAATTGAATTATTATAAATCAAAAAATTATCGTAGTCTATGTGCGCTCTTCCATTGTGCCCCGTAAAGGTTCCAATATACAGCTCATAATTCCCATTAGTATTTGTTAATGCAAGATTATCTGTTAAAACAAGCCCAGAAGGAGCCGTTCTAATTAAATTTAGGTTATTTTCTTGAAATTCTACCTTAACATGAGAAAGTCCCAATTCATCATATCCTTGAACACCATTGTTATATCCCATAATTCCTATTCTTATATACTGGTCTCCTGTTAATAAAATCATTTGACTATAATGACCTTCTTTAGAAGCAACATTAAAATCATATTCCAAAACATCGCCAGTGGTAAAATTTATTATAGGAAATAAATAGGTTCTTCTATCTGCAATCTGATTTTGTTGTGTATGAAAGACATAGCTTCCATTTTCCCATCTTACATCATATTCGTCGGTAAGAGGTTGCCCTTCTACATCGGGTCTTATTTCCCACAAATTGCTATTCAAAACTGCAGAAGAAAAATCATCATAATAAGGAATACATTCACCATTCCTACAAGTATAATTAGAAGCCCCGCAATCAACTTCCAAAACAAAAGCACTATTCCTCCATTGAGTTGTCCCAAAATTATTATCTATCCACGAGCCGCACAACCCTTCTGCAAGAACATCATTATTTATACAATAGTCGCTTCCAGTCAAGTTTTGCACGCTTCCATTAGTCCCATTAAAACTCACAGAATTAACTCCCTGCAGATAAATGTTTGGACCATTATCAGTTTCAGAACAAGAAACAATCGGGAAAGGTCCTAAAATATTTTGAATCCCCGGCGGAATCAAATTTCCCTGTCCAAACACAAAGTAAGCAGAAACACTAATAAACAAAACCACAAATAAAATTTTCCACTTCATCTTAACTCACCACCAAAAACTTCTCCATTATATAAAGATTGTTGCTTTACATTATTAGTTTTAAAAATTTCTTTCAACGTCAATTCTCCGTCATTAGTTTTTGAACCAACATCATTCTTTTGTTTAGGACTCAACCCCACATCTTTTTGCAAACCAAAATAAATCAAAACCCCGACGATAATAACAACCCACGCAACAATCCGCCACTTTTTTTCCATTCCTTACTAAAGTCCCCCCCCCCTTTTAAACATTTATCTCTCACTCATCACCGCCCTCAAAACTCCAAAAAAAGCAAACACGCAATACCCCATAAAAATCAAAACTCCAAATGCCCTAATCAAAAACTTCTTCACTTCTCTTTTTATAACCATCTTCAATCTTCTTTTGCATACAATAACTTTTCTGTTAGATATTATTATTTATTAATCTTTCTTCATTGTGAAATAAACTTTCCAAAGTAGCATTGTTCTCACGACACGCAAATCATCTACTCTATTTTAATCCCGATAAAAAAGTTATAAAATAAGCACTAACCGATTGATTCACATTAATAATTGAGGTTCATTACGAACCTATTTAACACTCACAATAAAATAAAAATCAATTATAGCACTCCAATTTAGTTCTTCGGTTTTTTATTGGTGCACTATTGGGGAACCAACACCGAAAGATTTAGTTGATTTACTATATCTTCCTAGAAACCGCAAAAACCGAAGGAAAAAGATTCAGGCAGTTTTTTGAGGGATAGTTAATCTCTAACTAAATCTTATTTAAGATATTATGCTCTAATAGATGAGGTAATTTTTTTGAAAGATACTCATAAACTGATTTATGAGTTTCACAATAGTAAGGTTTTCCTTCAGAAAAAAGTTTGTCTGCTAAACAACCTCCTCCGCAAACGTTTCTCCATTTACAATCGCCGCAAAGTGTATTTTCAATAGAGACCATTCTAGGGTTTTTACTCGAAGTTAATACTGAATCAAAGCTATCATTTTTTACATTGCCTAAATTTTTATCTTTATCTCCCCAAAAAAAATCACAGGGATAAATATCTCCATTTACATCTACAGTTAGAAGAGGATGGGATGATCTGGAACAACATATCCTACAAGCATCTATTCCTGTTCTAATAAATAATGTAGAAAGATATTGTGCAATATTTCTTATGTGTGACTTTTGGGTATTCAATTCAACTCTTTCAAAGGTTTGTTCGAATACTTTTATGTAACTTTCAGTTAATTCTGCATTTGATGGCCGATAATCTGAACCATTAGGGCATTTTACGGATGGTAAAAGTTGAATATCACTAATTCCAATTTCTTCAAATTCCAAAACTATCTTGTCTAAATTTTTAACATTATTCTTAGTTACAACACAAACTGCAGAAATTCCTCTCTGAAATTCCAAGATCTTACCCATATTCTCCCTAAGTGTATAATAAGTTGGGCGTCCATCTAAATATAGGCGATTTAGATTGTGCTCTTCTTCTCGGCCATCAAGACTTGTGGAGATGCCAATCCCATGTTCTTTTATAAACTTCAATTTTTCAGAATTTAAAGTAGTTAAATTTGTCTGAATATTGAATGTTATTTGTTTCCCTATTCTTTTTGATATATCTTCTCCATAAAGAACAGCTTGCTCAATGGTTTGCATATTCAATAAGGGTTCACTTCCATGAAAAACAATATTGGGAATATTTTCGAGTTTTGTTGCTTTATCTATCGTGGCTATAGCAATTTCTGGAGGCATTTTCGTGCGCGCCCTCACCCCTCTTGTATTGCAATAAATACACCCCAGGTTGCATTCATTGGTGGTATTCAATATTATTAACTGAACTCCATCATAACATTTAACAGGCTTTTCTTTTTGAGCCAAGACGAGTCTTAAGTTATCTTTATCCTCCTTTCTAGACAATCCCCAATGCCCATTTGAAGGTTCTATTACAAACTCTGTTAAATCTTTATTTACCATTTCTTAATAGCTCATACGATTTAATTAAATAATCATCAAAATTTTCTTTTTTCCACAGAGGGCTTGTCTTGTCATAGACTTCTTTAATCTGAGGATAGAGAACATGTTTCGAAGTAGGCCAGAATTTTATCATAGAATCCTCCCTTTGCAATAAATAGTTCGTAACTTCTGCAAGAGCCCATTCCCAAATTTCTTCCTTTCCAAGTTCACTCCGAGTAATTTTTAGTTCATGTAATCTTCTCCAATAAAAGATATGGAATAATTCGTGAGAAATGACCATTAAAGAGTCATCTTCAGTGATTCCTCCACCTATTCCAAGAGAGATATTATTTTCTCCATAAAAACCATGGTTCGTATAAGGATTAATTCTACAACTAATACTTTCTGTGGAAATGCTTAAACCAGTTAAATTCTTTATTTCTTCAAGAATCTTTTTCTCATTTTCTTTCCATAGCCTCTCTATCTTTAAGATTTCTTTTTCTGCTAAGTCATTATCAAACTTAGATAATAATTCTCTAAGTTCTTTATCTCCGATTGGTCTATTTTTTAACTCATTATACAAACTTTTAGGGATATTTAGAAAAATATGTTTTTTCAATCCCTCAAAGTTTCCATGATAAAACTTCATCAAATAGTTGGACAAAACCTCTTTCACATTTTCAAAAGGAATGGTTTCAAATTTCATCTTTAACTAAACCTCGGTTATATAAATAAGTGAATAAATTCTCTCCCTCTTGCCCCATAGTTTCTCTTATTCTTTTCAATCCAAATTTTTTACCTTTTAGTTCTTGCATGACTTGTAAAAGTGCAGAATTACCACTTACAAATCCAGAACCATCGCTGATTAGTATTCCTTCTAATTCTTGTCTCCATCTAAAATCTTTTATTGAATATTTTTTTTCGGAATCTAAATTTAAATATCTATTTTTAGAAGTTTTGGGCAAATCGCAAATAAGCGGATCTACACCATACAACAATGCTCTCTTTTCGCAACCACCATAACATTCTTTTGTCAGATCACAATCATCACATAATTTATTCAAGGGTTTATTTGAACTGACAATCCTTGTCCAAATTGTTTTAAGATCCTCTTCTAAAATATTGCCATAATTATCTTCCAATGATGAACACTTTCTTACAAATCCCTTCGGACTTATCATTATAGTACTTCTACCTGCATCACATACATGATTCGCCATTCTATGTTCGGTTAATCTTTCTGGGAAGAAGCAAGCTGGAATACAACTGAGGATATCAGTTTTCATGCCTGTTTCCTTCTCTAACCTTAATAGATCGTCAGCCACTAATATTATCTCGCTTTTTGACAAAGATAATGGAATATCTTCTTTCCTTACAGTTATAAATGGGCTTGCTGAAAAGTTAGAAATTTTAAATTGATTATATAAAAATTTTCCAGTCTCATAGACAGATGCTTTGTTTTTTTGGGTTATTACTTGATTTATACCAAAATTTACAGCGTGCGAAGCAAGTCTTTCTAAATTATTCAATACATCTGAATAGGAGTTTCTTTCAGTTATTTCTTTAAATATTTCCTCATTGTATGATGGAAAAGATACTAAAGTAAAAGTAATCCTCTTTATTCTAGCCAAATCTGCTTCATTTAAAGGTAGGGAAAGATTTGTGTTCAAGCACACCTCTATCGGCTTCCCATCCAAATAACTCAAAGCAAAACTTAACCCATTTTTATTCAAGAAAGGTTCTCCCCCTGTCAAAAGAATTGAAAATATGTTATTATCTAACGTCTGGTCTATAATCCTTTTAAGCGACTTTTCAGAAAGGGAATCGCCTTTTCGTTTAAGTGCAAAGGGATTGGCGCAATAGTGGCAACTATGATTACACCTCTCTGTCAGCTCAACCTGAGCAAAAAGAGGAGCACCCAAGTTTTGCATAGATCTAACCGCCCTTGCTATAATCGCAGTGTTCGTGCAACCTATTGTATCTTGGAGAAGCTAAAAATCCAGCTTCTCTAGACAGCTCTTCAGATGTGATGTATCTTGGAGAAAGCTCTCTAGCTTTCTGGCCATCAACTTCCACATCTTTTAGTTTTGCAACAAATTGCTCTTCTAAAAGTGTTTTCACCATAGATTTCATAGGCCTTCATTATTTAAATAGCTATTGATTTATTCGGTAGTGGGGCAGGATTGGCATATATATAAATGGGCGCTCTCGCAAACACACAGTTTTTTAACTATATCCCAATAAAACAATAAACAATATAAAAACCCTTTAATTCCAAATAACATGGAAAAACCAGAAACAAAAGAAATTTCAGAAAAAGAAAAGCGGATAAGGTCAATAACAAAAATTTATTATTCAAACCCCAAAGTTCAGGAGGCAATTTTCAGTTTTGCAAAAAATAGAGAAGTCGTTCCGCGTTACTTTGAAGGTTTTGGAAAGCGTCCGGATGCACTGCAATACCCGTCGGATATAATGAGCCTCGTCAATAAAGGCGCAACTTCATTGCACGCGTCAGAAGAAATTTGGCGCGACCCCCTGCAGATAAATTCAGATATGTCTCCGCAGGAGTTAGACGAATTAAGAAGCTCATGGGATTTGTTAATTGACATAGACTCCCCATTTTTAGACTATTCAAAAATCGCCGCAAAATTAATAATTAAAGAATTAGAAAAGTACGGAATGAAAAACTACGGGCTGAAGTTCTCCGGCTCCAAAGGCTTTCACATAATCGTTCCGGCAGGCGCGTTCCCAGAACATTTCAACGGCGAAGAAACAAGAAAGATGTTCCCCGAATGGCCGAGGGCAATTTCAGAATATTTAATGTACAAAATAAAGCCGGAATATAATAAAATCGTAAGCTCATTAAACATAAACTTTGAAGCCCTCAAAGAAAGAACAAACTTGACAAAATCCGACGTCACTTCAATAATCTGCCCAAACTGCGGAAGCAAGGGAGAGAAAATAAAAGTAAGAAGATATTTCTGCCCGGACTGCAGGACAAAAGTTGAAAGAAAAAACAACCACACAAACAGAAGATTAAAATGCATAAACGACAAATGCGGCGGATATCTTGAAATTGAAGACGAGAAAGAATATTTCTTCTGTGCAAATTGCAAAACATCATCATTTGACAAGTCGCCTGATTCAATAAACAAAGTAACTTACACAAAAGACGCAAGAATCTCAAAATCACTATCGCAGGATTTCAAAGAGGAAGTTTCAGGAGAAAAAATGGCTTCACTTGATTTAGTCCTCGTCGCGTCAAGGCATCTATTCAGAATGCCCTACTCTTTGCACGAAAAAACTTCTCTTGCAAGCATCGTCCTCACAAAAGAGCAGATAGATTCTTTCACTCCTAAAGACGCAAATCCTTTTAAAGTAGAAATAAAAAACTTTTACCCCAAGCCGCAGTTTGAAGAAGCCGCCCGCCTCTTAGAATCTGCAGTCGCATGGAAAAAAATAAAAGACGAAAAAGAAGAAAAAGAAATAACCCGAAAATACAAGACCTTTGAAAAAATAAACTTTCAGGGCGTCCCAGAAGAATTATTCCCAAAACCAATAAAGCTCCTCTTAAAAGGCCTTCAGGAAGGAAAAAAAAGAGGTCTGTTCATCCTGATAACCTTCCTGCGTTCATTAAACTTCCCCCCAGAATATATAAACCAAAAAATAAGAGAATGGAACAAGCTAAACTCCCCGCCGTTAAAAGAGGGCTACATAAAAAGCCAAATAGACTGGCACCTAAAACAAAAAAAGCAAATCCTCCCGCCAAACTACAAAAACGAAAGCTTCTACAAAGACCTAAACTTATTAGACCTCAACGCAATGCCCAAAGACAAAAACCCAATTTCAGAAGTCATGAGGAGATTTAGAAAGACTCAAAAGTGACAACAGAGCAAATATTTTTAAATCCCCTATTCAATTGTAAAATAAATTAAAATGGCAGATTATATACTTTTAGAAGGCAGAAGTCACGATTCATATAGCGTTTCATATAGCTATTCAAATATATTGGTAGCCCAGCATCGCCTATCAATAAGCCCCGAAGTAGCACGAGCCGCCCGCTCATTATCTCTCAAAGTAAAGAACACAGCAACAGAACAATTTGACAACTCCTCATACATAGGGCAAATAAACTGGCAGGAAGCCCTAAAATTAAACCTCCGATTAAAAGGAAGAACCCTAAATCCAAGGCAAGGAATTGATTTATTATTAGACTTGCAGGAAGGAATTGATAGAAGAAAAACTTTATACGATGAAAACGGAAAACCAATTCATCAAGAAATATTAAGAAACATCTACGACGAAATAGTAGAGGTCAGAGGGCCATGGAGAGCAGAGTGGCTTGACGCAAACTTTAAAGTTGTCAGCGGAGTTTTGCATATCTTATACGACCATCAATTGCAAAGTGGAATTCTTGTCCCTCAAAGAACAGAATCATTAAAACCATATTTAGATGAGCAAGGAGTAAGAGTTTCTTTAAAAGATTTTAACAGGCAGGGACTTCCAACAAAAGCAAATGATAAAGGAGAAATTAATTATTGGAAACCATTGCTCAACAATAATTCTGTCGCGGGGCTCGATGCGGATTCCGGCAGGGCGTACTTGTATTGCGACTGGGTTCCTCCTGTTCGCAACGACTGGCTTGGGGTAAGGCACGTAGTGCCGCGCGAAAAAATTGAAGAAATTAGGAATGAAACATCAGAAGAAAAAGAAAGAGAATTTTATTCGGAGGAAGAAGTCATTGCATCATTAAGAGCATTGGACAGGAAACTATTTGAGAAACATCCAAGAACTCCTTAACCAAAAAGTTTAAACCTGAAGAACCTAAATATTACCATGACAAAAGCTAAAAATATTAAACCCAAAGACAGAGTCTCTTTTTCAGTAAAAAAGAAAACTAACTTATCAGACTTATTCGGAAAACTAAAAATAAAAAAGAAACCGCAGGAGTTGAAAGATGAGTCAAGAGGATAACATTAATTGCATAATCGTAAACCCAACCAAATCCTTATAAATCCCCCGCCCCATATAAAACCATGATTAAAAAAAGAGCATTTGTATTCTTAATCTTGACAATTTTAGCGGCATCATTTGTATTTGCGCAGTCAAACGACACAACAATTCAATCAGGCGTTTCAGACACAGACTTTCTAAACAAAGCATACCAATGTTTGACAAGTCAGGTAGATAAAAAATCCCCGTCAGAAATTTCTTTGCATGAAGCAATATTTGCATCGCTTGCACTCGGCTCAAATTCAAAATTAACATCTGTAATTGAAAGCAAAGCAATCACCGGAAATCACTGGGCGCAGTCAACTGGCGACGATATAAAAGACACCGCAAGAGTCCTGCTCACTTACAAAAGAATCGGCAGGACAACTTCATCAATTGAAGACTGGTTAAGCACAAAATCAATTCCTGCTTCTGATTTAATCTGGTATCTGCAAATTGACATCCCAAATAGAATTCAGTCAAGCTGTAAAATAAACACAAATGAAGAAAAAACAATTACAATCAACGAAGACATGACCCTTTCAGGAAACCCCGGAGCATGTTTTTCAATATCCTCGTCAGGTTTCTGGCTTAGAGTAAACAACAACTGCATTGACAAAAATATTTCTGTTTCCTGCGATCAGGATTTTGTAACAAATCTTCTATATCAAAGAACAAGTGCATCAACAATTTTTGTTTCTCCGGCGACACATTCAGCATCGGCATTAGGAACAACCAAAGAATCAATAAATTCAAAATGCTTAAGCACAACAAACGCCTGTAATTACGAAGGAACTTTGTGGGCAGCACTTGCATTGGACAACGCAGGCAAAGATGTTTCAGCATATCTTCCTTATTTGCTGGCATTATCCGAAGCAAATTTAAAATATCTCCCAAGCGCGTTCTTGCATAAAATAACTCAAGGCAGCGACCAATACTCTGCATTAGTTCAGTCGCAGCAACAGGGAAAATATTGGCAGGCGCCGACAACCACTTACAACAGATACTATGACTCTGCCCTCGCAATGCTCTCGCTTCAAAGCACGTCGGCAGTAGAATTAACAAACTCGCAGGAATATTTCAAAAGTATAACAACTCCAGAAGGCTGTTGGAACAACAACGACCTAAGAGACACTGGATTCTTGCTTTACGCTGGCTGGCCAAGATCCGCATCTCCTCCGTCCGGTGGCGGCTCTTCAGACACATGTGCATCAAAAGGTTATTCCTGTATCTCTTCATTATTTGCCTGCACAGAATTAAACGGCACTGTCCTTGATTTTGACTGCCCATCTTCAGGAATATGCTGTTCAGAATCTCCGCAAGTTCAATCTTGTTCAGCTCAAAACGGAAAACTTTGCTTGTCAACGCAATCTTGCTCCGGCACAGAAGTTCCATCAACAGACGGCTCTTGCTGTCTTGCAACATGCGAAGATCTTCCAGCCGCTAATGTATGCGAGCAGGCAGGAGGGAGCTGTTATTCTTCATGCCAAGATAACGAAGAGCAGACATCAGACGCCTGCGACGACACTTCAGAAGTTTGCTGCATTCCAAAAAGCTCAACAGACAGCGGCGGCTCGTCTTTATGGGTTTGGATAATCATCTTGATAATCTTAATTGCTCTTGTCGTCTTGGGAATAATATACAGGCACAAATTAAGATTAATGCTATTCAAATCAAGAAGCAAAAACCAAGGCGCTCCATATCCAGGCACATTCCCTCCAAGAGGTCCGCCGCCAGCAATGCGTTCAATCCCGCCGGGGATGATGAGGCGTCCAATGCCCACAATGCAGCAACAACCTCCGCCAAGAAGGCCTGCCCAATCAATGTCAAGAGAAGACAAAGAAATGGAAGACACAATTAAGAAATTGAAGGATATGAGTGGATAAAATTGGCAACATAAAACTTTAAATACTCCCCATTTATCAACTTTTTATGTTATTTGGAAGAAAAGTTCGCGAAAATGAAAGGCAGAGGCTTGAGTATCTCGAGAACGCAGAATCATTAATTGGAACATATCGCCCTTTAGTTGGCGAAAAAGTAGGGATTAAACTAGAAGAAGCTCCAGTTAAGGATCTAATTTCATTTCCAAGAGATTTTGTAAGGTATAATATCGAAATAGAAAGAAAGAAACTACAAGAAGAGTTATCCGAGAAAGGCATGGATCCTTCAATAGTTCCACAAAAGGCATTATTTGAGGGATTAGCAGTTTTACGAATGAGACTAAAGTTTATGAAAATATTGTATTCCGAGCCATTCTTAGAAATGTGTGGCAGTGTATACAGTCGCCCATTACTTAGCACACATTATTTAGATACAAGACCTTCAACAAGAGAAAAAGTAATAGGTGATATTTCGGGAATAGAAAGATTAGCAGTCAGAAGTTTAGCACAACAAGCATGGGATTTATTGGGGGGAAATAATAGCCCCCATGCTGTCCCGATAGTAAGTCAGATGTTTAAATCCAGTTTTGTAGCATACTTAGAGCATATACTTATGGCAGACACTTATTCAAATAAACAATTACCAGCGAAACCCCTTATCGGAACCCCTAGAAATCATGCAGGCTTAGTAGAGTCGTTAGTAGAAAAACATGGAGATAACTTTTTGAGAACATTTCCTTCTCAATGGCAAGAGTTTATGGGCAAGCCTGTTTTTGGTGAAGAAGCTCAAAAGGTATGGGATGAAATGAAGGATCATGTAAAAGATAATGAAGAGGAATAACTAATCACCTCTTTCCCTTCTCTCTTTTCCTCCCCCACCACCCCCGTCCTTCCTTCGCACCTCCAACAGAACCCTTATCATGCCCCCTCTTCTCCGGCAGTCTCTCAATAACCTTATCCATCTTCTTATTTATCTCCGCGAGACTATCAGCCATAATCTTAAATCTATAACTCTCCCTAATCTTCATCAGTTTCTGTATTATCAAAATAACCAAATAAACAAGCGTCGCAATCAAAATCCATTTTGACAAATCAGTAATGAATGAAATTTTATTTGCCAATTCAGGAGGTAGGTTTTCAAAAACGCCGGAAAACAAATCGCTTGAATTCAACTGCAACTGCTGTTGAATAATCTCTGCACCATTCGCTATTCCGTTAGCCATAAATTAAAATCAGCAAGCCAGTTTAAATAATTTGCCCCAGCATTATTCATGTATTCAAAAAAAGAATCTAAAGGAGCAGCCACTCAAGATTTGTCTTCGTCAATAATCACAATCCAAATTCATCAATCAGTTCTTTAGTTGTATAAACCTTAATTCTTTCCTGTTTTTTAAAATCAGGATCTTGACTCCAAATAGGAGCACAATTAAAAAATAGAGAGGTCGCAACAAAAGGCACATCATCCTTGTCAATATTTCCAATTATTGAATTAGCTTTTTCTTTAAAAAAGATTATTTTTTTAGTTGGAACAATTTTCACATAATCAAGCAGCTTAAACACCAGTTCATTAAAACCTTCATTGGATAAATCTGACTTACTCAACAATTCTTCTCTATGTTCTTCTATTTCCTCAAAAATAACTTCGGGGAAGATAAAACTATGCCCAGAATTTACAATAATCTCTCTAATTTTACTATCCTTAAGCAGAGCGGCAATAAAGATATTCGTGTCTATTATGATGTTCATTAGAATTTTTTAGAAGCAGATCTTTTTATTATTTTGCCTATTTCTATTGCATCCCTCTCAGTTAGCTTGCTTTTTGATGCAATTCTATTCATTATTTCTAAATCCTCAACTCTCTTTTCTATTGCTTGCCTGGCTATTTCGCTCCATCTAATCTCTTTAAAGAGCTTCATCTTCTTTGCTAATTCTTCAGGTATAGATAAGGTCATATTAACCATACTTAAATATGTGTTGTTACATATTTAAATTTTTCTATTATTAGCTTAAATTCCCGAATAAACACCATCCTAAACAAAACAAACAATCAAATTTATATAATTCAATAATCATAAATCTCTATGAGGTGGAAATTACTTCTGTTAATCATCCTGTTGCTCCCGCAAGTATTAGCAATATCCACAAACATGAAACCCGCGTATTCAAAAGGTGAAACAATGATTATTGAAATTTCCGGCGATATAAGAGAGCCAATTTCGTCATCAGATATTCAATTCAAAAGAAGCCATGTTGAAGTCCCATTTGTTTACGACGTAAAAAGACTAGGCGAAAAATATTACCTATACGCCCTCGCGCCAACGTCAGAAAATAATTACACTTTGTTCATAAACGATATTTCAACAACTTTAAATGGCATACCAGCAAGAATAAATTTCAACCAAACATTTTCAGTCCTGAATGAAACAATCCCTTATTCAATAAATCCGGGATTTGCAACATTCAAAGGCAATTTTGAATTCAAAGTCTTTCTTTACAAAGACGCAAGCGAAAATATCTCAATAGACTTCCCCGAAGCAAAAGAAATATTTCTGCGCCCAGGAGAAAACACAATCCCCATTGACCCATCAAATTCAGAGCCAGGTTTTAGAATAATTCAAATCGGCTCTTATTCTGTTCCGATATTTATCCTTGAAAACACTCCTGAAATAAAACTAAATGAAACAGAATTCAGATTATTCCCAGTGAAAATAGAGAGCACAATTCTCGCAGGAGACAAGTCATCTTATTCATTCAGAATAATTAACGACGGAGACTACGAAATTTCCGACGGATATTTTGAATACAATTCTTCTTTATTTGAAATAATTCCAAATTTAATCTCGCCGATACCTGCAAACAGCTCATTATCCTTTAATGTTACAACCAAAACAACCAACACGCCGATTTTAAGTTCAATATTCTTCAAATCAAGTTATGCAGAAAGAGAATTAATAATTAATTTTACTTATACCAACAATTCAAATCAGACATTCACAAGCTACTACGAAAATCAAACATCTTCAAACCGCGGATATTACTGCGCAGAATTGCAGGGAGACTTCTGTGCATCAAACCAAAAATGCTCTACAGATTTAGTAGAATCTTTAGACGGACCATGTTGCACAGGCGCTTGCAAAGTCCAGGAGGAATCAAGTTTCTCATGGATTGGTTGGCTCATCGGCGCAGTTGTTTTAATAATTTTAATTTTTATATTCTTAAAATACAGAAAAACAAAAAGCAATAAAATTAATCCATTGGCAAGCAGGCTTCCAAGAGATTTCACTCCAAAGATATAGCAAGAGACTTTAATATTTCCTAGTTTTGTCTCTTGCTATACGGGAAAATTTCTTGCAATTTAAATTTTCCGTACAGAGAATTGCAACTCAAAAGCAATTCTCTTGTATTCGCGGGACTTAAAAGCAACAAAGAAAAATTTAAGTCCTGCGTTATAATTCCTCAAACAAAAACCTAAATTCATTTCTTTTTCTTAGCGCTCTTTCTTTTATTTTTATTTGTTTTAGTCCTCTCTTTCTTAGGCAAAGACTTTTTATCGTAGGCAACCCCAGCACTAACATTATTTTTCAAAACATTAAGCTGATTTATCAGAATATCCCTCTCGCCTAAAAGTCTTTTTGCAATAGCATCATAGTTGTGTAATTTTGATATTAAAAAATTGCCCAGAGAATTCAGCATCCCAGCGTCAAGCTTGAATTTTTCCGGCTCATATATCTCAACATGCGACGGCATATAAGACATGCAGATGCTGAAAAATCTTTCTAAAACATCAAACTCTGCTTCAACATCAGCAAACGCAATCCACAAATTGTCAGTATTTTCAACAGGTCGCGGTTCGTGATATTCCTTGCTGATTAAAGACACCCCATTTTCAGAGCCCATTTTAACTACAAGCGTATTCAGTGCCTCTTTAATATGCTCCGGAGGTCTTCCCATAATCTCAATAATAAGTTTCGCTTTCAACCCCATCTTTTATTCTGGAATAATAAGGTTTTAAATCTTTGTCCAAGAACTTTAAGTAACCCTGTTCCAGAGCATCAAAAACTTATTTAAGCCCCAAATCCCTCTAACAGCCATGGAAGCGAAAACAAAAGCATATTTCATAATAATAATTGCATTAGGAATAACCATAATCGCATTCAGTTTCTTGCTGATAAACCGCGGTTCGGCGAATTTTCCAAAAACAGAAGTCTTGGAAGACTGCAAAACAATACAAAATCCCGGAGGCAGCATAAACGTCGTATTTTTCTCATCAAAAGAAAGCGCGGAAAAATACACAGATTTCTTCCTTAAGTCAAGCCCGTTTTCAAATTACAAAGACAGCTTCAATTTTTTTTACATAGACAACTTCCAGCCCCAATGCGAATTGTACAAAGATATCGCGTTATACTGCTCTTCATCAGCATTAAGAGAAAAAGCCGCTTCCTGCCCTAATGATTACATAATTGTTTTAGACAGCTTAGACAAAAGTATAAGAAGCTCTGCATACCAGAATGTAATCAGCATAAATATTAATCATGCACTAAATGTTTTGCTGCACGAGTTCGGCCACGCATTTTCAAATTTAGCAGAAGAATACACACCTGCAGCAATACCAAGAGGTTCAGAAAACTGCGTCTCATCTTGCACAGAATTTAAAGGCGAAACAGACGGATGTTTCCAAGGGTGTTCAAAATCAAATTTCTATCGTTCAATAGACAATGGAATAATGCGCACATTAAGCACTTCTGAATTCGGCATATTTAACAAAAACATAATTACAAATTTAATTATAGAAGGTATTAACAAAAAAAGCAAAATAACCGGCCTTCAAATCTCAAAAGATTCTGATTGTCCAAAACAGAAGTATATTTTATACAATGTAAAGTCAGGAGAAAAATTTGTTAAAATAGGCTGTGCAGGAGGCAATGGAGATGGGCCAAATTATTATCAAATAATAAAAGACGGAGAAGTAATCGTCCAAGAAAATTTCGCCAATACTCTTTTCACAGACGTCCAAAGCGAAACTGAAGACACAATAGAAGGCGAAACATTTCTTAATCAAAATGATAATCTTTTCCTAACATTACCCTATAGCGCCAAGAAAGCAGACGAAATAAAACTTTTCGATGCGGACAACAATTTAATATCCCGATTATCATTAAAAGGCATAGGAGCAAGACCATGCGAAGCATAATAAAAAACAAAAAAGCCCTATCAGATATAGTAGCAGTTGTAATGATAATCGCCTTGTCCGTAATAGCCGCTGGTTTAGTCTGGGCTTACATAAGTCCTTCAATATCAGGTCTTTCTCCGGAATTTAACTGTCTAAACGCACAAATAGACCAACTTCTAAAAATTGAAAACGCCTGCTTTAACACTGCAACAGGCGACGTTGAATTAACAATATCAAGAACATTAAATCCCAGTTATAATATTAACAACATAGAATTTTCAATAATTAACCAAGACGGCAGTGTAGATAATTATTATTGTGGTCAGGGTTGCAACGGAGCGGAAATTCTCTCGCCAGGGAGTATCAAAACTTATTATTTTACGTCTTCAAACAGCCAACCAACAGAAATTTTCGTTGGCGCAGATGGTTGTAATTTAGACAGCTTAGTAATTAATCCAAGCTGCTGATTACAATTTCTTCAAAGCCAGCAAAATTATCAGCACAACGCAAAATCCCAAAAAAGAATACAAAACCCATTTTCTGACTTTTTCTTCCTTGGAAATAAAATAACTCTCCTCCGCATCCTTTTTTTCTTCAGCTTTGTTCAGCACAATTTTTTTATTAGTTACTTCAGTTTGTTCATTTTTATTGTTTTTATTCTCGTCAACTAAGACCTCAATTTTTTTAGTCTCTAAATTAGTTTCTTTCTCTTCATCCAACTCATTATTATTTTGGCTGTTAGTGTTAGGAGAACTGCTCTCCTTAATATCAATCTCCTTGCAAATTTCATCAAAATCCGTCTGTTCTGCAAGTCTCATCCTGACGCAAATTTCAGCACCCTCGGCAAAACTTAAAACCTTGTTTTTAAATTTGCTTTCTGCAGGAAAAACATCCTGTAAATAATAATATGAACTCTTCCATGCCCCGTCAAAATAAATTTCAGAAATAAGCCCTTCTCTCTTTTTAGTCTCGTGATAAACAAAAATCTTAACGTCATAAATATCGCCAGTCTGCGCATTAATTGTAACCTCAAATTCTTCATTAACTTCAGCTTCAGAAGGAGAGTCAAATGAAAAATCAAGCGCATAAACAACAGGAGAGTTAATAGCCATAGCTGTCGTAATAAACAATAAGCCCGTTAGCATCCGTAATAAATATTGAATCTTTGTCGTCGTTCCATGCCTCTCCACGCCCCCAATAATACTCTCCATCTTTGTCATCTTTTTTTGCAGAATAAATTTTAAATTCTTTTTCTCTAACATTGTCCATCTTATATATTTTAGTGCTCTCATCTTTTAGATTCCATCCGCCAAAATTTAGCCCGCAGTTATCCTTAATTAAGACATATTCCTCATATTTATTAATTTCTACATTCAAGCATCCATAAAATTCAGACCTCTGCCAGATTCCCCAACCATTTCCAATTGCTTCTTCTTCAGCTTTAATAAAATCTCCTAACTCCTTTTCATCAACTAAATATTTGTGCGCCAGCCCGAGTCGGACAATTTCTAAATTGATATATTTGTCAGAGTAAATTCTTCCAAGAGTTCTTCCATATCTGTCAACTCCTTCAGCATCTAATTCTACGCTGTTTCCTTCAAGGGTTTTAAGAAAATCAAAAGCTTCATCGGAAAAAGCTCTCCCTTTTTCAGGAGTGTTTATATTAAGCAGCCTTATCTTTCTCCCATCATCTAATTCAACGGTATCTCCATCCATAACTCTTCCAACAACAACAATTTCCCTTCCGGAATCAAAATCATAAAAAAACAAATAATTCCCGGCGATAATCAAAGTTATAATCAACGCAGTAAAAATAGCATATTTCTTTTCCATTTTATTAATTATTCAATATAAAAATCTAACTTGTCTCCAACTTCCAGCCCAATATCCAAAGATTTCCCCCCATTAATCTCCAAAACATACAGCGCTTCAACACCCGGATTATAACTCCTGCATGGATCTTCCTCGCATGGCGCCGCATTCTCCTGAATAAAAACAACTTCTTTTTCAGAATTAATCCAAATCATGTCCAAAGTAATTAATGTATTTTTCATCCAAAACGGATAAATTCCAGAGCTCTCAAGAACAAAAAGCATTCCCTCGTCATCGCCCAAAAACTCCCTGAACATCAAACCCTTCATTCTATTCCCATTATTATCCACAACTTCAACATAAAAGCAATCACCCTCAAAACAGACCTTATCTCTCTCATCAATAAAATAATTTTGGTAAAAATAAGTAAAGCCAAAGCCAATTAAAAATAAAATTCCAATAACCAATATTTCTTTCAATTTCATAATTCAATAATCTCCTTCCTGCAATTTAAACTTTTGTAAAACCTTTCCAAATCATCGTGTTTGATTTCAAGCGTCGCCTCATTGTGATTGGGGTGAAATCCTGTTATGCCAGCATCCCACACGTTCTTATCAATAACAAGCACAACATCTTTCTTATCATCGTTAATCATACCAAAAATGCTCACGCTCCCCGGAGTCAAGCCAAGCTTCTCTTTCAACTCGTCGGCAGACCCAAAATGTAATTTTTGCATTCCAAAATGTTTTCTAAATTTCTTAACATCAAGTCTCTTTTCAGCAGGCATTCCTACTAAATAAAACACCCCGTTTGAATCTCTCAAAAAAAGGCATTTGCAATGAAACCCCGGAATTTCTTTCTTCAGCTCACGGGATTCTTCAACGCTGAAAACAGCTTTATGTTTGTGTAAAATATAATTAATTTTATGCTTCTCAAGATAATTCTCTAATTTCTTCTCCATCTTCATACCAAGAGTTTATTATATATATTTCTTAGCAAGCCATTATAATAATCTATTTAAAATGATTCTGTTTACATTTAAAAAAGAGGAAAAATGAACAAAGCGTTTTTTGTGGACAAAGATGGCACATTAGTGGATAATTCAGGATATCCGGAGATTATCCCATCAGATGGATTATTAGAAAATGATGTTGTGGAAGGCTTAAAATATCTCCAGAAAAAAGAATACAAAATAATATTAATCTCAAATCAGCCATGGATTGCAAAGGGCAGAATGTCAATAGAAGAAGTTGAGCAAGTGTTTCAAAGTTTAATTTTAAAATTAAGTTCCTTCGGTGTAAAAATAGAGGATTATTACTATTGTCCTCATCAAACATCAGATAACTGCAATTGCAAAAAACCCAAACCCCAATTAATAAAAGACGCAGCAAACAAGCACAATATTAACTTAAATAACTCCTTTATGATTGGAGATATGGAAGATGATATATTAACGGGCAAAAATGCAGGAATTAAAACAATTTTAGTTCTTACAGGAAACGGAAGAAAATACAAAGAAAATAATAATGCAGATTATACAATAAAAAACATAAATGAGGTAATTAATATAATATGACAGAAGAAAAACTAAATAAAAAATTTGAGATACCTCTTGAAGAAATAGAAGAATCTATCAGTGCCTCAATAAACGGAGATTTGAAAGAATATGATATTGTGATATCTCCGAAGGATTTAACGCAAGTTACTCATCTCGCTTTTATGAGGGAAAATTTATTGGAAAGATTAGTTAGAAGAATACCTCTTCGTTCTGAAGGAAGCAGGGTTTATCCGTATGAAAACGCAGAAATAAAAGTTTTTGGAAGAGAACCAAAAGGATGTGATGTTGGTCAAACCTTTGTTCACACAAAAAAGATTTTAGATATAATGAATAACCTGCAAAGAAAACTCTTTAGAGGATATGTAACCAAAGGTCTTTCTAAAATGCCTCCCGCAATAATTTATGGAAATGATTCCAAAGGAAGAAAAGCCATTGCGTTCTATTTACCCCCATTTATTGAGATACATAATGGAATAGCTGCTTTAATAGATGGAATGCACAGGAATATGATATGCCATTCAGCTGGAACAAGTTTGAATATGATTCATATTTCAAGAGTAGAATATCCCTTGCCGTTTGATCCAATTCCATGGGAAAGAGTCAAAATGGTGGATGAAAAACCGTCGATAGAACAGCGTTATGTAAATCTTAGGCAGGAATATTTTAGAGATTTAACCGCAGTTGGAATTGATGGTTAACCTCGCAACCAACAATTTATATAATCCAAGTTTATCTTTTCTCCATGGAGCAATACGATTTCATTATTATCGGCGCAGGCGGAACAGGCCTAGCAGCAGCAATGTACGGCGCCCGCTTAGGATTAAAAACACTATGTCTCGGGCACACACACGGCACAGAACTCCCAATTGGAGGAGTCATAACAACAACAAACATCGTTGAAAATTACCCTGGATTTATAAGACTAACAGGAACAGAAATTGCGCAAAAGTTAGAAGAGCACGCACGCTCGTATGATTTAGTAACAATCAAAGAGGAAAAAGCATCAGAAATTTCAAAAAAGAAAAACTGCTTCGTCGTAAAAACAAACAATTCAGAATACCTCGCAAAAACAATTCTTTTTGCAACCGGAACAAAATGGCGCAAGTTGCCTGACGCAGTTAAAGGTGCAAAAGAATTTGAAAATCGCGGCGTAGCTTATTGTGCAATTTGCGACGGGCCATTATATAAAAATAAAACTCTCGCTGTAGTGGGCGGCTCTGACTCCGCGGCAAAAGATGCTCTATTATTATCAGAATACGCAAAAAAAGTTTACATGATTTACAGAGGCGAAGAAATCCGTCCAGAACCCATCAACAAAGAAAGAATCAATGCAAACAAAAAAATAGAAGTCATAAGCAGCACAAATATAATTGAAATAAAAGGCACTAAATCCGTAGAAAAAGTCATCTTAGACAAATCTTACAATAGTTCAAAAGAACTTGAATTGCAGGGAGTTTTCGTAGCAATCGGCCACATTCCTTTGTCAGATTTAGCAAAGCCGCTCGGCGTAGAAATAAACAACAAAGGAGAAATAGTAATAGACCACAAAACATCCGAAACAAATATAAATGGAATTTTCGCAGCCGGCGACGTCGCTGACAAGCCATTCAAGCAATTAATAACCGGCGTTGCAGAGGGTTGCACAGCAGCTTATTCAGCTTACGAATATATAACTAAGAATAAAGTCAATGCTTGTTAGCCCTAAAAAGTCTATCTTTATTAAGACCCTCCCCCACCAGACACACATAATCAAACCCCTTCATAATTCCAGAAAATATCCCAAGATCAAAACATTTATAAATAATACGTATTAACTACGTATTATGGAAATAAAGTTTATCCACCACATATCTAAGGGAAGCAAATTCAATCAAATTTACATTCCAAAAGAAGCAGAATCAAATTTTGAAGTCGGAGACCTTGTGGAAATAAAACTTATTAAAAAAAAACAAAATCTATTTTATTCTCTAAATTTAGAAAAATTAAGCTCATTTAAAGAAAAGCTAATAAAAGAATTATTTTCGTTTTTTAGCAAGTATAAAGAAATAAAACAAGTCTTTATTTTTGGTTCTTTTCTTACAAAGAATATAGAATATCATGACATTGACATATTGATTTTAACCGATAGAGAAACTAAAAATTTAGAAAAAAATTTAAATGACAATTTGATTGAAGAGTTTAATCTTAAGTTCCATATAACTATAGGCAAAGAAGATAGAATAAAAGAAACATTAAAAATCTGCCCGGTTACAAGAAGTATGTTATATTATTACGCTTCAAACAAAAAATTTGACCTCCCAAAAGAAACAGCAATCAACGAGTCTCATTTAAAGTATTTGTTAATGATGCCTGAAGATTTGTTGAAAATCAAATTGCCCTTTGGAAAAGTTTATTATAGTTCTTTAAGGAAACTTATTGTTATTGAGAGATTTTTAAAGAAGAATGAGATAGCCCCAGACGAGATTGATTCAGAATTATTAAAGTTAATAAAAAAAATGGAATTAGATGTTCTCAAAGAAAATTTACCTATAGAGGGAGTTTTATTAAAAGACGTTAAGTCAGTAATAAGAAAAAAATTAAATATTATTAATGATCTTATTAAAAATGGGAAAAAATAGTAATATAAAAGAGCTAGCAAGATTTGTTTCTCTCGCTGTAGCTCATAGAATTGGAAAACTAATGAATCCTAATGCTCTTTATGCAGAAAAATATGAAAAAGAATCAGAAAATTTCATGTTGCTGGCACAGAACGTCAAATTAAGAGAAAATTGGAATATCTACGACCGAGAGATTATTAAAAAAGAAGCAAAAAACAAAACAATATCAGAATTAACTGCAAGAAAATATTTAGCAAATCAAAAATTTAGTCTCATGGACGAAGAAATAAATAAAGCCCTCAAATTACTTGAACTGGTTGATTAATCAAATGTTCAGCTCTCAAAGACTTAAATTTTCTAAAAAATTGAATGGATTGAGAACATCAGTTCTCAAAAAACTGCCCAAATCTCTCGCCTTTATCCTTAGCCCTCTCTAAGCTAACAACCCAATTCTTCCCGGAGTCTTCCATAAATTCAGGCTTCAAAAAAAGCCATCCCTCTCTGTTAAACCTAACAGCAATTGCATATTTCAGCCCAATTAAATTTGAGAACAAAATAAAATCCTCAATTTGTTTTTTAGAGATATATATTCTGTTTTTCTTGCTTGACTTTGCCTCTATTGCAAAACCCTTTCTCATTAATTTCCCTACAATTAAATCGCACGGCGAATCATCATTCACCCCGCTCCCTGCAACGCGAACAGCTCTCCACCCATGTTCAGTAAACATCTTTACCAACTCCCTTTCCGCCTTTGAACCCTTTGATTTATTTGACATTTTTTCCCTCTATTTTTTCTAATTATTAATAAATTAATAAGCATTAAAAACAAAAATAGTTTATAAATTATAATAAAGACTCCCTGCCCGAGTGCCGTTGAGCAGGGAATCAATTAGATGTTAAGAAGAAGCATAAATCAAGCAGGATTAGACCATTGAGAAAAAAGCTTTTTAATTAAAGCCCTTCTCGGCCTTCCTGCCTGAAGCAAATAAAAAAATGAAAAAATAATTTTAAGCAGTTGCTTATCCGAAGATTCTTTCCCAGATTCTCGCGAAAAATCCCGCACTTCCCTTTCCTCTTGAAGTTGAAATCTCCGAAGCAGAATCATCATCAGAGTCGTCATCAGTAGTCCTGTCTCCGATAAATCTATCGTCGGTCGCCTTCCTTTCTTTAAGCGAAAAACTTAATTTCCCTTGAAGAACTTTATCTTCATCTTCAGAGTCATCGTCTTCAGTAACTACAATTGTTCCTTCAAATTTATTAGCCCCTATTCTTTTAAGAGTAGCTTTTGCGTCGCCGTAAATAACTTCTTTGTCGCCTTCATCTCCGGCTTTAATTATCTTGAGAATTCCATCGTAAACAAGTGTCCCGTCGTCATTTACCTTTTCCTGTAAACGAAGCACAAGTTTGCCTGAAATTCCTTCTATGCCATTTACATAGAAGTCAAGGTTTCCTTCATTTAGTAAACCAACACTTTCAAGAGTATACTCTACGCCGCCAATTTTAAGAACTCCGTTTCCGATAGATTTAGAGCTTCCGGACTTTTTATCATCTTTCTTCGCCTTCAAAAGTTTCTCGCTCGTATAAAGAGTAACTTTTCCCTTGTAATCAAGTTCATCAATCACAAGAGTGCCTGTCCAGACTTTTATTCTTCCTTCATTATATTTGTCCTGCAGCGTTATCTCAAGCATTCCCGAAATTCCGCTCGGTCCTCTAAGCTTAAAAGTTCCTTTGCTGTCGTCGGCATTTCCAACTCTTTCCAAGTCAAAATTCTTCCCGCCGATTTTCAGCTTTCCTTTAGTCAGGCTCTGTATTTCAGAATCTTCAGAAACGTAAACCCCTGTAGTCAGGAAAATTCCATTTATCAGCGCAGCGACTTTCTTATCATCGTAAGTAATTCCCTGCACCTGAACCATTTTTCTGTAAGACACATCTTCAGGAGATATTTCAAAAGCTTCTGATTCTACTGCTTTTTCAACTTCAAAAACATCAATAGCATCAAGAGTGCTTCCGCCGACATAGTCGTCTAAGTCAGCAGATTCTGGCTCGTCCTCAAATATTAAAGACTGCAGTTTGTAGCTATTTTTTGAATTTGAGCTTCCGCTCACAGCCATAGCAAATCCTCCTGCAATTAAGAGCGCAATCATCAAGATAGTCAAAACTATTCCTGTTTTCTTCATATTTCCATTACCTCCTTTCACTTGTTTCGTTTTCATAAATTATCAAGAAAAAGCATATTTAATTATCCTATCTGGAACTTAAATGGAACAATAGTGGAACCTTTTTATATCCTAAAATCAAGGTATCATAATGAATCTTTCACAAGCTCTACAAAATAAAGCAAACCCTGAAAAAGCAAAGATTTACCAAAGATTTTTCAAAACACAAAAAGGAGATTACGGCGAAGGCGACATTTTTCTCGGCTTGTCTGTCCCTGAAACAAGAGCAATATCAAAACAATTCTTGCACCTTTCCTTGAAAGAAATTAAAACCTGTCTAAGCTCAAAATTCCACGAAGAGCGCCTCGCAGCCCTGCAAATCCTCGTCCAAAAATATCAAAAAACAAAAGATAAGCAGATAGTGGACTTTTATCTCACCAGCACAAAATACATAAACAATTGGGACTTAGTTGATTTAACAGCAGACAAAATTATCGGCAATTACTTCGCAGATAAAGACAAATCAATTCTATACAAATTAGCAAATTCAAATAATTTATGGGAAAAAAGAATTGCAATAATATCAACATTTACTTTCATAAAAAACAACCAGTTTCATGACACATTTAAAATTGCAGAAATTCTGTTGAAAGACAAGCACGATTTAATTCACAAAGCAGTCGGCTGGATGCTGCGGGAAATAGGAAAACGCGACATCCAAGTATTAGAAAATTTCATAAAACAAAATTACAAGCAAATGCCGAGGACAGCATTGAGATACGCAATTGAGAAATTTCCGGAAGACAAAAGGCAGATGTATTTGCGGGGAGAAATAGTTTAACTCACATATCTTCATATACATAAAAACAAGTAAGATACTTTTAAATTCCTAAATTCGTATTAAAATACCATGATAAACATTCAGAATATAAAATCAAAAAAATCCACAGAAGAGCTTTTACAATTCTCAATAATCAACATAGACAAGCCAACAGGTCCAACTTCATTCTGGACATCGCAATTTATAAAAAATTCTCTCGCACTCAAAAAAACTTCTCATCTCGGAACTTTAGACCCAATGGTTACAGGAGTTCTTCCAGTAGCCTTAAACAGAGCATGCCGTTTAAACGAATATTTAATGCATCGCAACAAAACATACGTTGGAATTATGCGTCTTCATTCTGATATTTCAAAATCTTCATTAGAAAAAGAAATAAAAAACTTCATCGGCAAAATAACTCAACTCCCCCCTGTTCGCTCACGGGTAAAAAGAGCTCCCCGCACGAGAGAAATAATCTCCTTCAAAATATTGGAAAAAAGCGGAAAAGACTTTTTATTTGAATCAGAAGTTCAGGCAGGAACCTACATCAGAAAATTAATCCATGATTTAGGTGAAAAAATCAACGGCGCGCACATGTTAGAGCTTCGTCGCACAAAAGCAGGAATATTTTCAGAAGAAAATGAAGAATACCCCCCAATAAACTTATACGATTTTGAATCCGCAGTAGAAAAATACAAAAATGGTGACGATAAAAAATTAAGGGAAGTTCTAATCCCTGGAGAAATAGTCGCCTCAATTCTTCCAGTAGTTCAAATAAAAAAAGAAGTCGTAAAAAAAACTCTCGCGGGCTCGCCAATTTTTCAAAACTTTCTGGCGGAAAAATTAGAAATAAAAAAAGACGAAAAGCTCTGCGTTTTTTGCGAAAACAGATTTATCGGATGCTACAAAGCAATAAATCAGGGAGAAATATTCGCAGTTCCTGAATTTGTTTTCAATTAACAAAAGATAAAAACCCCGAAATCCTACTTAAACAATGAGAGAATTCATATACTACAGCAGAACCGCCCCGACTTCGGGCAGTTACATAAGAGAAGATTTGCAGGAATCCGGCAGAATAGATATCGCAATTCATTCAGTAATCGCCGCTTTTTTTCTAAGCCACAAAATACGCACAGATGTAAAACTGCACCTCATTTTCGCAGGTCCTCCAGAGCCGGTAAAACACTTAGAACTATTCCCAAAAACAGAAGGAAAAACAGGAATTGACAAAATATACTTAAGCAAAAAAGACGTTTCAGGAATATTAAGAAAAATGCTTTACAAATACAAGCCCGGCATCAAAAACGAAGTCTTCCCCGGTTATTGGATAGAAAAAAAAGGATTCTTAAAAGTAGTAGAAGAGTTGCATTCTCAAGGCAGAGATTTATATATCTTAGACCAAAAAGGCGAAGACATTAGAGAAGCAGAGATTTCTCCAAACCCAATATTTATCTTGGGTGACCACCGTGGTTTGCCTGCAAAAGAACTAAAACGCCTCAAAAAACTATGCACACCAGTAACAATCGGCAAAAAAACTTACTTCGCCTCGCACACAATTGCAATAGTAAACAACGAATTAGACAGAAGAGAGATTTAACAAATATACAAATCTTTATAATTCCAGTTCTCTTACAATTTTTATGGAATCTAAAAACAGAATCACAGCATATTTAACAGCACTTACAGCTTTAGGCATAGTAGCGCTGTCGCCTCTTCTCCCGGAAAAGAAAAGCTATTCAGAAAGAAGCCCCCTTGAAAGAATAGCCCTTAGCAATGAACCAAATCAGGTTTTGCCAAACACTACCACTAATAATTATCAAACAACTCCAGACAACAATTACACTGCATCTCCAGAAACCCCAGCGCCTCATACATACACCCAACAAGCGCCGCAGTCGCAGCAATCATTAGCAGATTTAATAAGAGGCCCAATTCCAAATTTGGAAGAATTGGCCCAAACAGGAATATTAGCAGATTTCCAGACAAGAATTACATATGATGCTTTTTTAAGAGATATAAAATCAGTTATTCCTTATGCATATGAAATGAACGTAGAAACTCTTAAGAAGAGATATTTAGCTCTTTCAAGGGAAGTAAAAAATCTTTTAGACCCTGAAATAGAATCAATTTTAAGCAGACCAATAACAGAGGACGACAAATCTTCAACATTGGGAAAAATATTGGGAAAATGTTCTGATGAACAAATAGCAGATTATTCACAAAGATTATGGGGCAATCCAGATCAATCAGCTCCGTTTTCTGGCGAACAAGTGAATCATTTTATAAATTATTTAGATTTACCAATGTTTCTTGTCAATAATTTTTCTAAATCAAATGTCTGGCAAAATGACCTTCAAAAAATATTAAATATCCTTAGTCAAGATACGCCAAACCATCCGCTATTGCATTATGACTCTGTAAATAATCAATATTCCTTTAATCCAATAGCCCAAAGTTTAATAGTTCAAATCAGCAACGCAATGCAGGCAGGAGATGAAGATACTGCGAATTCTTTAGACCAAGAATACCAAAAATTAATGTCAAGCTTAAAAGGCCCATTCCTGCCAGCTCCAAATGTAGTGAAAGTTATTTGGGTGGTTCTTCCAGAATTTGAAACATCCTTTAAGTCATAATCCGAAAACCCAGTTCCTCTATCTGTGACTTTACCCTTTAACTTTACCCCATTCTTACCTTCAAAACAAATATCCTTCGTAACCGATCCCTGCGACTGCGCAATATTCACAGGTGCCAAAGAAATAACTAAAAGAATCACAGCCAAAACCGCAACCATAAGAATGACCTTGTCGTTTTTCATAAATTAATACATATTCACCCCTTTTTATATTTATCTATTCTCCAGAATATAAATATAGATAATTCCCTTGATTGTAACACTTATTTGGGAATTATCTATCACGGGAATTCTGAACAAAAGGGTGCTATAATTATCAGAATTCACGATAACTTGCTTTCAAGAATAACAATCACACCATAATAATCATTAAAAACCCCAATAAACTTTCAAGAAAATGGTTAAAGGAATTGCAGTAAATCTAAAGTCTTATGAAGAGACTGTGCAGCGATTGTTGAAAGTAATAAAATTAGACGTTGAACTAAAAAAACACGATAAAATATTGATAAAACCAAATCTCATTTCAGGAAATTCAGAAATCTCCACGAAAACAGAATTTGCAGAGCAGGTCCTAAAATTCTGCATGGAAAACAAAGCCCCCGGAACAGAGGTCTTTATTGCAGAGGGATGCGACGGAAAAGAAACAATAGACGTCTTTGACGAACTGGGTTACTCAAAGCTCGCAGAAAAATACGGCATCGGTTTAATTGACTTAAACTACACAGAAACAGAAGAAATAAGCCGCAACGACTTCTTAAAATTTGAAAAAATAATCTATCCAAAAATTCTTCTTGACAGTTTTGTAATTTCTACACCTCAATTAAATGAAAGCGAAGAAATAGGCATCACAGCGTCATTAGACAATATGCTCGGCGCTTATCCTGCAAAAAATTATCAAGGCTTTTTCTCAAGAACAAAAAACAAGCTTTCCAAGTTCCATCCAAAATACCAAATTCACGACATCTTAAAATGCAAAGTCCCCGAATTAGCAGTAATAGATGCCAGTATCAAAGGCGTAATCCTCGCAGGCCAGCCGCTGGAAATGGACAAACAATCCGCAAGAGCTCTGAAAATTGACTGGAAATCCATCCCCCATTTAAAGCTTATAGATGAGAGCTTCTCCGACGACAACCAAAGCAAAGGACGAAAAGAAATAAAAGAATAACCAAAAATTATATTAACCCCAACAATATTATTAAAACATGAAAAAATCAATGCGCCTTTTTATCACCGGCTCTGTCCAGGCAGTTTTCTTCAACCAGTTTATAAAAGAAAACGCAGACCGCCTCGGCGTTAGGGGTTTCATCAGAACATTGGAAGACAAAAGAATAGAAATTTTCATAGAAGGAGATATTGATGCAATAACCAAAATGGCGCCGCTGTGCAGAAAAGGCTCACAGCACTCAATGATAAGAAAAGTTGAAGAAAGAGAAGAAAAATTTCAGGACTTTAAAGACTTCAGAATTATGAATTTCTAAATCCTCCAAAGTCTCTCAAACAAATAATAAAAATCAGCAATTTCCATCTACCCTCTACAATAAAAAATTCAAATGTAGAGGGTAAGACAAATAATATAAGCAGCTAAATCTTCAAAGCTCCCAAACAAATAATTATATAAACAAAGCAAATTTCTATTTAAAATGGGTCGACAAGAACAAATAACAAATGAGCGTTTAAGAAAATTAAAAGAATTAAAAGCGTCAGGCATAGAGCCGTATCCCCACAAATACGAAGTCAAAGATTATTCCTCAAGCATAAAAGAAAAATATTCAAAAATAAAGCCGGAGTCAAAAACTTCTCACAAGGCAAAAATTGCAGGCAGATTAATGAGTATAAGAAGCTTCGGGAAAATTTCGTTCGGAGTTTTGCAGGACGGAAAAGGAAAAATTCAGGCGACTTTTCAGGAGGGCGGCACAAATAAAGATTCTCTGGATTTACTAAAAAAATATATTGACGTCGGAGATTTTATCGGAGTAGAAGGAGCAGTGACAAAAACAAAAACAGGCGAGCTGTCTGTTCTTGCAGATAAAATAACTTTATTATCCAAATCTATTCTGCCTTTGCCGGAAAAATGGCATGGACTGCAGGACAAAGAAGAAAGATACAGAAAAAGATACATTGATTTAATAATCAGCCCGGAAGTCAAGGAAGTTTTTGAGAAAAGGACAAAAATACTTCAGGCAATAAGAGAGTTTTTATATGAAAAGAAATTTGAAGAAGTTGAAACACCCTACCTTCAATCAGTTTACGGGGGCGCCGCAGCGTCGCCGTTCAAGACACATTTAAATGCTCTAAAGATGGATTTATTCCTCGCAATTTCTCCGGAATTATATTTAAAAAGACTTATCGTCGGTGGCTATGAAAAAGTTTTTACAATAGCAAGGAATTTTAGAAATGAAGGCATAGACCGATGGCACAATCCAGAGTTTACAATGATAGAGATATATCAAGCATACGCAGATTACAATGATATGATGGAGTTATTTGAGGACATTTACATTTACGCCGCAAAAAAAATTAACGGCTCAACAAAAGTAAGCTTTAAAGGTCAAACAATAGATTTCAAAAAACCATGGAAAAGAATGACAATGTCACAGGCAATAAAAAAATTTGCAGGCATTGATGTAGAAAAGATGTCAGACCATGAAATCTTTGATTTTATAAAAAAGAAAAACATTAAACCCAAAGGAGACACTTGGGGATGGGCCGTTCAATCTATATTTGAGCACTTTTGCGAGGACAAATTAATACAGCCGACATTCATTATAGACCATCCTCTTGAAACAACACCTCTTTGTAAAATTCATAGAAATGACAAATTATGCCGAATCATAGAAAGATTTGAGCCATTTTGCATGGGTGCAGAATTAGGGAACGCATATTCAGAGCTAAATGATCCAATAATCCAGAAAAAGCTTTTAGAAGAACAGCAGAAAATGCTGTCTGAAGGAAACGAAGAAGCAAACCCCTACGACGAGGATTATGTTAATGCTCTTGAAATCGGCATGCCTCCAACAGGCGGCTTAGGTTTAGGAATAGACCGAATGGTAATGCTCCTAACCGGTCAGGAATCCATCCGCGACGTCATTCTCTTTCCGTTCATGCGCCCTGAAAACAAAACAGAAAATAAAACAGGAGTTTCAAAAGAGTCAAAAGTTGCAGTTGCAGTTCTAAATAGCTCTTCAAAAATGGAACCTTGGCAGCAGATGAACACAATATCTCACTTAAACGCCTCTTTTGCAGCACGACAAGGAAAGGAATTATTTATGCAAGATGAAATAGAAACAAAAGATAACAAAAGATTAAAATTAAACATTCAACACGCAATAATAATTAAAGAAGCAAATTCAAATAAAAATATAATTGAATTAATAAAAAAAGCAGAGCAAAATAAGATTAGTTATTATATTTTTACAAGAGAGATGATGAACACCACCGACGATAAAAAAGTTATAGGATGGACAAAATTAAAAAATCATAATGATATAGAGTATTTAGGAGTCTTATTATTTGATAAAAAATCAATAGTTGAAGAGGTAACAAAAGATTTAGCTTTATATAAATAATTAAAAAGGAGGCAGAATGACAGACATAATAATAAAAAGCAAAATAAAATCCGCAGTGCCGGAGCTAAGCGTCGCCGCAGAAGTTGCCGACGCATTAAATAAAAAAGTCCTCAAGCTTTTGCAGGAGGCATCAGACCGGGCAAAATTAAACGGAAGAAGAACTTTGCAGGCCCGCGACCTATGATAAACTATTTATAAAACCCATCCTTATAAATTAAATGAAAAAAACAATATTATATTTGGTATTAGCAATTTTCATAGTCCAGTCAGCATCAGCATACACCTTTTTGAACATCTACTTGAACGAAAAAGGCGAGGCAGCATTCATCGGAGAAACAACCGGAAACTTTACATTGCCTAAGGGAATAGAAATAAAAGACGGCAAGATTTTCGGCAAGACTTCAGACTTAACAAATAAGCGGGCTGAAATTTGGAGCATATCCTATTATATAAAAGACGCCGACATCAATTTAATTCTTCCTGAAGGAGCAGTAATAAAGTTAATTTCAGGAGGGGACATTTCATTAAGCAACGGCAGAATTGCAGTTTTCTTCTCCGAAAGAATAGAAATCTCCTACCTTGTTGAAGAAGCTCCGTCTGGAATCGGCTCGGGCAAAATAATAACCATTATAATTTTAGCAGCAATACTTTTAGTCTTGGTAATCTATTTAATTAATTACTCAAAGAAAGAAAATCTCAAAAAAGAAAAAAACTCTGCTCCAAATACAGAATCAAAAACTAAGAAAGTCAGAGCCCCTAAAAAAGACAAAATTGAAATCATTAAAAACATTCTAAATGAAAGAGAAAAAATAATTCTTGAAAAATTAAAAGAATCAGGAAAAATAAAAAGTTCATACTTAAGAAGATTGACAGAAATTCCCAAAGCGTCTTTCTCCCGCCACATCCAAGAATTAGAAAAAAAGAAATTAATCAGGCGCTCCGGCGACGGCAGGAATAAATTTGTGGAATTTAATTAAATAATCCGCAAGAAATCTATCTGCTTTAGCTCGTAGTTGAATTGCGGCAATCTTTTTCTATTCTAAATTGTGGAGTTCAGGTAGTTTTTCCGCTACTGTTGGACATACAGAACTTAGTACATTTGTTTAATATGTGAAGAATCAATAATTTTTTTAATGATGACATCCTAGGAAACTATGGGCTTTAGCCCATAGAGGACGTCATATAATAAATTATTCAAATAAGATTATGGAAAGGATTCATCAGTTCCAGAATAATATTGCGGAGTATGCATCCAAACTCTGCAACCCTCGGCACCATCTCTTGTTCCAGCCCTGCCAAAGCACAATTCCTTGCTCCCATAGTTAGCATAAGAACCATAAAATCTTGGCACCAAAGCTCTTCCGCCATCTATGTTTGGAACAGCATGAATATCCACAAGTATTTTTGCAAGCTCATCAACTGATTTATAAGACTCTTTTCCGCAGAAGCCCAAAACTCTCCTCTTAAAAATCTTCAATCCTCTTTGCCTGTCAGAAAAATCCCTTTTTTCTTGTGTCCGCAATCCATCATCTTTCGCTGTAGCTCTTCCTGCTCTCAAAAAACAATCGTTAAAGTCTATTACCATTTTCATTTCAAAGATAGTTTTAAGCAATTTATAAATATTTATTCTGCATAGAATATATAACTAAATTATCTATTAACAAAAAAAGGAGCAAATACCTTTAAATTTTTCATCTTCAAAAATCACTTCTGCAAAGCCTTTCTCTGTAGTGGCGCCTTAGACGGCTTCTGTCCAATAGTATGCTTCTGTTGTTTCGCCATTTTTTCCGCAGTCTTAATCTGCGCCTCTTCAACCGACTTTGCCTTTTCTTTTTCTTCTTCCTTTTTCACATCTTCAACTTTCTCTTCAAGCCCATCTTTCTTTTCTTCTTTTTTCTCTACTGCTTTCTTATCCGATTTTTTGTGCACCTTGTCATGTCGTGCTTTCAAGAATTTAATTCTTTCAGGAGCATCAGCCATCATAACTTTTACAATATCGCCTTCTCTCTTTACTAAAACCTTGACCTTCGCCGGCGGCTTTCTGCTGCCTCTGAACCACATTTCATTATTCAAATAAACATCAAGCTTCACTTTGTTAACATCTCTGTCAGGAACTTTCATATGCTTCGCAACAAATTCTTTTATCGCCTTCACACTCTTCCGAGTCCTCTTATATCTCGGCGCCTTCATCCACTCCTTTCTAAGTGGAATAATATATTCTCTCTGCAAAATGTTTTTTTGTTCAGCCATTTTATCTTTCAGATCTTCTCCTATAGGCTAATTCAAGAATATTTGTTAGAATATTGCATTCAAGCGTTAGAGTCATATCAGACACTCTCTCAAAAAATTCTTTTGCCCTGTCAGTTGATTCTTCTCTTCCGAATAAAACTACCGGATAAACATCTTCCTCTTTAGACAAGACTGCAGTTGAACCATAGACGTGGTAAACTTCTTCTTGTATTGACTCACTAGTAAAAGGTCTTAAAATATGAACACTCGCAACATTTTGTACGTCTTCTGAGCTAAATCTACGCATATCTTGGACCCTTTCAAAAAACAATTCCCTTTCTCCACTCAGGCTATAAGATCTTTGATTCATATTTATCCCAAATGCTTCTTGTGCATTATCCTCGGTTTTATCTTCAATTTAGTTCTTCTCCAATGTCTCCTTATCTTCGTCATCTCCGACGGGTGTTTTCTCTTTCCCTTTCCGAACTTTTTAATAACCGCCCAAACCGGCGCCCACTTCGTTCGCCTGTTATGAACTCCAAGTTTGACCTTTTTAGGATAATGTCTCGTCATATGCCCTCCCCATGTCATGAATTTCAGCACATCTGTCTAATACTTCCTCAATTTTTGAAGGATCAGTTACTTCTCTTAATTGCAAACTTTTTTCAGCGTTAACAAATCCATATACCTCACACTTACGTTCACAGGTCATTCCGCATCGCCCATCAACAAAAAAAGGATTTCCATTATTATCTTCAATGGTTTCCAAATCTTCAATAAACATTATTTTAGCAGGTTCTCCATAACTAACCCCTCCTTCAACAATTCCGCTCATTTCCCTTTCTCCCCATCAGCAATTTTTTCCAAAAATTCCTTTCCTTTAGCAGTCAACTTTCTCCCCTTCTTTTTTTCCTGCGATTTCTCAACAAGCCCTGCTTTTTCAGCTTGCTGTAAAATCAATCTGATTATTTTCCCGCCGCCGCTTCTGAATTCACTCGGCCTCTTGCCTCTGTTTTTCTTCCCGCCGTATCTCGTCCTAAGTCTCTCAACACCGACGATATCTTTAATATAAATCTGCCTCAAAATACTCGCCGCCCTTTTGTGCCAAAAATCTTCTTCATTAATCGGCCTCTCTTTATGCGCCCCGCTCTTGACAAATTCAACCCATTCAGGGCTTTCAAAATTCTTATCCTTCTTCAAAGCTTCTGCTAAAATCTTATTATACTTTCCTGCTTCAATACTCTTAACATCAACCATCCTAATATCTAAAAAAGACGCCTTATAAATCTTACTTCTTTTGTCTCCCCGCCTTTCTCAATACAATTGTAAACCCAATAATAACAGATTTATAGCCGCCGCCAAGTTTCTCAATTAATTCGTCTGCAAGTTCTCTGACTTTATTTTTATCTCTGGCAGCATTTTTCAAAACACTTATCCTAATCTGTTTATGATTTTTGAAAGAAAGATTTAAGCTGTCAATAACTCCGTCGGTAATTCCGTTCTTCCCAATCTGAAATTTTATCAATGTCCCCGCCATCACTCAATCCTCACGCCCCCTGCAGGCAAAGCAGAAAGTATCTCATCATTCATAATCTTCTTATCTTTTAATTTATTTCTGATATCATCAGCAATTTTATTTTTGTCAATCTTTCCAGGAAAAACAATCGCAAGTTTTTTTTCAGCGCTTTTTTCCGGCACAGCTCTCAAAACTCCATCTTGCTTAACCAAGACAAGTTTCAATTCAACTTCTTTTCTCTCAATTTTATTTTTAACTCCCCAAGTCCCAACTTTCATTCCCCCGCCTTTTGAAACATCCCCCAACTTAAAAATATCAACTTCTGTTTTTTTCTTTCCGCTTCGCCAAGCCCTGCTAAAGCACCCGGTAAAAACCGCGCACTCTTCCAAATCCTTTTTCGTAACTTTATTATCTTCAGCAATAATCGCGCAAAACGGCGACCCCGGCTCATGAGTGTGCATAACAAAAAAATCCCCGCCCATTCTTTTAAGTCGTGCCAAAAGCTCATCGTTCTGCAAAGCACTTTTACCGCCGACAACAAGCTTCCCGCCGGATGTAAAAAACCATTTGTATTTTTTATAATCTATTTCCATGAATTAAAAAGTAATTAGAGAGATATTAAACCTTTCTATCACTTCGGCTTCAGCTTCCCCCACTTCCCCAGCGCCTCCCTCAACTCGCGATTATATTTTGCATGCTCCCCCAAACTTTCCCCTTCTTTAACCGCCTGAATCGCCTGCATCGTCGCCATCGCCCCCGCCCTTGTCCCCCGCGGATGTCCATGAATCCCTCCGCTGACAAGTATAACGCAATCGTCTCCAAATATTTTCATCAAATCAGGCACAAGCCCCGGATGCAGACCGCCGGACGTAACAGGAAAAGCTCTCTTAACCCCAGACCAATTTTGCGTTAATCTAAAATCTTTTATTTCATTAATTTTTTCTTCTCTCAAAACATCAGAAATACTTTTAACCTCTTCCTCGCTCCCCACCAATTTTCCCACTGCCGTTCCGCTGTGTATCTCATCAACTCCAATCATTCTCATCAACTTAGCAAGAAAATACATTGAAATTCCATGCTTGGGATTTTTGTCAAACGACGCGTGCATTGCTCTGTGTGCATGGATACCCATTCCATAATCTCCCAAAACATCTCTCATAGTCTGCACAGAAGAAGTCCCAGCGACGACAACATCAATCATTGCATATCTCCACCCATAATCATGCAAGACCTTCGCGCGCTTCATCATCTCACGTGTTTCAGAAGTAATATTTATCAAAGCATCTTTCCTGTCTCCAGTCATCATCTCTGCTTTATCCCTCAATCTGCTCATCAACTTCGCCCTCTTGTAAAAATTATTAAACTTTGTAGAAGTCAAATTTTCATCATCTTTGACCAAATCAAATCCGCCCATCCATGTTTCAAACCCAATTTTAGCATGCTCCACGTCGGAAAATCCAATCTTCGGCTTCGGCACAGCGCCAGTCATCGGCCTTTTGTAGACATTCATAATCTTTCTCAAGCCATCAATTCCATGCCTCGGCCCCTTGAAACTTCTTAAATATTCTTTAGGAAGCGAAGCATCAACAAGCCGCAAATTTTTCAGCGCCTTCATTCCAAAGATATTTCCCGCAATTCCGCTCAACAACTGCGCAGCATTCCCCTTCTCCCACAACTCAATAGGATAAGCAATTTTAACAAAATTCCCGTCAACCTCAAAAGCAGTTGCCATCAGCTTCATCATCCTCGGCGGCAGCTTAAACAAAGTCGTCCACGTCCCGGTTGAACTCTCCGACGCTATTCGCCCCGCCGCCTCTTTAGCGCTAATCCCAGGCGACGGCTCAAAATAATACAGCGCAATCAAATCATCTCTCGCAGGCGTATAATTAAAATTCACAAATTCATTATACCAATCAATCTTTTTTTGCATGTAATAAATTATTCAACAGAATAAATAAAGTTTTCAACTACTCTAATTTTTTAATTGCTGATTTGTCCTCTATAAATTCGCTGTCGCAAAATTGTTCAAAATAAGGAATTGAAAATTCCATTGCCCATTTTTCTGTTAAATAATGAGAAGCGCCAATAACATTTATATCAACTTTTTTAATTTCTTTAAATTTAGGAGGATAATTATTTCGGTCGTATTCAGAAGCGTTGGGAGTGGTAATACCGGTGATATAAGTCCCGCATCTCTTATTTTTTGCTTCCCTCATTAATTCAGGAATAAACCCGCCACCAGTCACAATTGCAACTCTTCCGACTTCATTATTTTTTTTCATAACTTTGCATTTATATTTAAGAATAGAATTCAATCTTTTTACCAGGCTATCAAAATCTTTTTCTTTTACTTTTCCTATTAAACCTAACAAAAGTTTTGGATTTCTCTCACCTTCAGGAGCAAACTCTTCTTCAACTTCCATTCCCAAGACTTTTGCAAATGCATAAGCAGTAGAGACTATTTTATCATTCCTATTTTTATCCATTGGAGTATGAAGAGAATATAAAGAAACTTCCATTTCTTCCATCAGTTGAAAATCTCGTTCGGATAATTTGATAAATCCCCCTCCAATATCTCGCCCATCCCAATCAAAAGGATGCTTTACTACAAGTAAACCTCTCTTAATTCTCCGTTTTCTTATTTGTTCAAGAACATATGTGCTTGGAGAAAATGCAGTGTAAATTTTTTTAACATCATCAGAATTTTTTACAGCTAATCCCGTATGATGCATTGGCTTTCTAAAGGATTTAAGAGACTTCCGAATAAATAATTCATCAAATAGCCACTGCCATTCATCTTGAACATTAGCAACATCAAATTCTTCATCAAGCTTTCTAATTAATTCTTTAAGTTTCATAAATCGTCTTAAACAAATTTATTTTATAAACCTACCCGAAAATCCCCTCTTTCCCAATATCCAAAAGGAAAAAGCTCCCTTCAAAAGCAGTCGTCTCGTCTTTAAGCTTGACATCAACTTCAACTTTCTGCGTGCATTGCGCCGTCCCCTTAGGAACATTTGTTTGTATTAATGCAAATCCTGTTGAGCCCTGAAAATCGTCAAAGTTGAGCCACTCGCCTAAATTTGTGATAAATAAATCCTCTGTTCTTCTTTCTCCAAGTTTAGCAAGGCAATTATCTGAACTGCTTTTGTCCAATTCAATTTTGTATTGTATTGTGTCTCTCACAATCGCCTCGCCGTCAGGATGCCTCACAGATATTAGAACATTAAATTCCTCTCCGGGTTTTACTCTCGCAGTTTTTGTAGAGCCTAGTTTAATCACTAAATCGCCGGTGTCGTCGCCAAACAGCTTGACAACTTCATCTCTGACTCCCTGATTTATTTCATCAACGCTGTCAGTCGCACCGCTGAAAATCTGCCGAACCAAAACCAGCCCAAGAACAAGCATACTCATCCCGATTACAATAACAACAATAGTTCCGATAGAAAGTTCCAAAGCTCCTTTTTTATTCATAGTTCTCTAAACTTACTGCAGAGGTATTCCCTGCTGAAGTTGTTGAAACTGACCGATATAAGGACCAATATAATTGACAAGCACATAAATCATTATTAATCCGCCGACAATTCCAATAACGCTCAAAATCATCCCCCATTTTGACCATCTGTTTTTACTAATTTTACTCTGCTTCAATCCAAAAAAGAATCCAACAAGCCCATACAAAATTCCAATCCCTCCAAGATTCACAATGCTCAATATCCCAAGAACAACCCCGACAACGCCACAATTATTAACATGGCTCTTGCCTTCCTCTCTTTTAACTTCCTCTTTTTTCACCATGACTTATTTTAGGTCTTTTGTTTTATAAATATTGCTATTTGTTGAATTTGCACGCCATAAAACAATAAACTCCTTCTCCCAAAATTCCCCCTCAATAATACCCAATAACTTCCCCCGTAACCAAATCCCTCTGCTCCACCTTCTCCTCGTCGTCAAAGCCCTCGCCTTCCATCTCCCCGCCTTCTTTATCCCCATCGCCCATAGCAAACTCAAAAAAGCGTCTTGTAAAATGCTTTGCATCTGATTCTGCCGAAGGCGGACTAACCACCGCAGAGTTTAGCAAGTCCTTAAACATAAAGTACATCTCAACACTATCTACAACCTTCTCAACTAAACCAAATTCAGATTTTTTATCCCACGGCGGACTCTCCAACCTCACTCTATCTCTTTCCTCATATTCTACAATGGCAAGTAATTTATCAATGTCAAGTTCTACCTTGACATCTTCAGCAGGAACTTCAGAGTAAAGCATTGGCTTAAAATACATAATTTCTTCTTCATTAATCCGGACATAAATATTGAAAACTACTTCTCCCGTGTTAAAGTCTTTAAATTGAATAACAAGATCATCTCCAAATTCATTGTTGAATTTCTTTATATCGTCTAAAATTCCGTCGTCAACTAAATCTTGTTTTTGCTCTTCTGACAATGTGTTTCTTGATTCTCCTCCGGCAGGACCGGGCAATCTATTAGATTCCATTGCTTTTTTCATTTCCAATTTAAAGAACTCTCTTGAAGGAAAGAGCCATGTTTTCATATAAGGAGATATAAGTTGAACCTCGTCGCCATCTTCAGATATTTTTCCCCCTTTAATTTCTTCCCAAAGTTCAATGCTCCCGTATTCTGTTTCATATTTTAAATTAATTAAATTGTGCGGTGGCAATTCTTCCTTGCCAAGGCATTGTGCCCTCTCTGCTAATTGTCTTGACAAGTCAACATTTCTCCAATAAATCTCAAATATTCCAGACATATGATTCTCCCAATCTTCAGCGGCGTTTGCAACATATTTTTCAAAAAACCACGACGCAAATTCTTCATCTAAAGATTCTTCAAGTTCTTGTCTTTGTTTTACTAAATTTTTATATTCTCTTTCGCACCAATCAGTCCCGCCGTGAGAATAATATTTTTCCTTTATCAAATGAAAATCCTTGAATTCCTCCTCTCCCCACCCCCCAAACCAAATAGACTCATCCAATCTATCTCGCTCCTTTTTGCACGCTCCCCCTGCTGTAAAAACAAATCTTTCTTCTTTATGTTCTTCCTTTTCCGGCTCAACCCACGTATTTTCTCCAGCAAGGCATTTACCCGAGCATTCACTAACACATGATTCAAATTCAGAAGTTGATTTACAGCTTTCCTCCCCTTCCACTCTTGCCTCGTCTATATTGCATTCAAATTTTTCCCCGCATTTTTCTCTTATATATTTTTCAACGCAAGGCCTTCTCTCTTGGTCATAGCATTGACTATCACACCTCTGGCCGCATTCCTGTTTTCTTCTTTCCTGCTCTTCTCTTTCTCTGTCTTCTCTGTCCTCGCGCTCTTTATCATTATTTCCCTGATTCTCCTGCCCCGAATTTTCACCTCCACCATCGCCCCCGCCGTTTTCTCCGCCCCCCTCTCCCCCGCCCTCACCGGAAGAACTTCCTTCACCACCATTATCGCCTCCGCCAGATGAACCGCCCTCTCCCCCACCTTCACCCAATGTTTGAAACCCATTAATCAAATTCCTGAAAAAAGAGAACACAACATTCCCAGTTATTTGAGATCCTGATTCTTCATCTGTAATTTCCTCGTCTACAACACCCTCCTCTTCATCTTCTTCTCTTTCCTCTTGCTCGTCTATTCCTTCTGTTATTTCATCTATCCTTGGAGTTTCTTCAATTGTTTCCGGCAGTGTAACACATCTTCCATTACTGCAAACATCATTTTCATTCCCACAATCGCTTCTCACAGAACACGCGTTCCCGACGATTTCTTCCGCAATTTCTTCAGTTTCCACTTCTGTTTCAGGTGTTTCTCCTGCTTCTGTCTCGGTTGTTTCTTCCTGTGCAATTTGGCATTCAACACCTGTCGCTCTCCAAATTCCTTCAATGCATTTATCAGCTACAATTATTTCTCCCGAAGCGCAATTTTGGTTTCTCTCTTCTCCGTCAACGCACTCCGCTTCTCTACATTCTGTTAATTGCAGCAATTGGCATGTTCCTTCAACGCACGACGAATCTCCGCAAAGAGGATCAACACAATCATCATCTGCTTCACATGAAACAACTTCTGTCAAGCACAAAGGCGCTAAAGGACAGCTGTTGGCATCCTGCCCTGAAAATATCGCCGTTCCGTCGCAAGCCAATGCCTCATGCTGAACGCAAATCGCACAATCCGAAGCGCATGTTTCCTGTTCATTCTCCTCGCATATATTATTCCCGCACGCAATAACTTTCACAATTTCTTCTTTTGGCTGGCAAGCTCCCTCAATGCAGTACAATTCCCTTTTTTGTTCGGTCTTCACTCCGTTTTTATCTTCAATAGTCACAGTATCATACCCGCAAACTTTCCCCCCGCACTGCGCCTCACTGCAATCAACCTGCTCATTATTATTATCATCAACATTATTATCACAAATCTCTTCTCCAGATTCCTTGAACGCTTCAACAACCCGCTGTTCCCACTGCTTCTGCAACGAGTAAGTTTCTTTCTTGTCGTCTTCGGCAAATAGTTCAGTGTAAAATTGTTTTCTCTCCTGGTAATTTTTCTCCCTCAAATCTATTTCAGCTTTTCTCCTCTCCTGTTCTGCCTTAATCCAGCAATAATTTTTAGAGCATACCTCACTTTCCTCTTTTGTCATCTTCCTAAAATCAACATTATACTTTTCATCAAGTTCTTTCCACACATCATTTGCATATTCATTCCACATATTAGTTAATTCCCTTAATTCCTGCATTTTATCCATCGCAGACTGAAGATTCCTATTTTCCAATTCTGTTCTAACCCTCAAAATTATCTCTTCTGTCTCTCGCTCAAAATCTTCTTTTGTAAAACCAGAATATCTGTCTCTGAAATTCCCATCATAATCTCTATTCTCTTCTAGCTGTTGAAATCTGCCTCTTGTTTCAACCCGTCCATAAAGGTTTACCCATTTCCAATCACAATTGTCGCATAACTCCAATCTCATATTCGCTTCAAAATTATCTCCTTCAAAAAAATCAATCTCCCATAAATTTATATTCTGCGTGCCCCTCTTATTCTCGCTTCCAAACAATTCATTAAATGTTTCTTCGCACTTCGCAGAATTCTTATACTTGTTATTATTAAAAGTCTGCTCAACACTGGCGCTTTGTTCAGCAAGATTTTCCAGATTCTCTCTCGTCGGATTTAAAGAATACTCCTCGGCAAGTTTCTTTATGCCCTCAATCTCGCTTTCTATATCTATTTTTTCTTCCTCATTTTTGAAACTTATCTCCGGATTAATTCTATAAATTGTTCTTTCTTCGTTATTAAATGTGCGAATGCTCGGCCACGCACTTAAAAATATCTGAATTCCATTGCCGTCAAAAATAATCTTTCTCCAAGCAGGAAGCTTTCCATCAGACTTCTTCTCTCTATCTTCTCCTTCAACCCAAACCCAGTTTGTAGTTTCCGTCGGAGCACCAAGCGCCTTTTCCAATTGTTCCTGCGTTAATACCAAATCATGCTCCTGCGATGTAGCCCCCATCACTTTAGTAAGTTCCTTACTAGACGAAGCCAAACGAACAATTAGTTCAGCATATTTCATACTGCCTGTTTCATATTCCTCTGCATAATTAGTCATCTTCCTTATAGAAGAGTCAATTGATTGAGACGAAACCAAATACGCAGATAAAAATACAGATAAAATAAAAACAAAACCAAGCACAAAAATCACAGCCCCCTTTTTCATTTGAATATTAATCTATTCGGATATAAAAATGTGTTGTTTGTGTTTTCTAAGAAAACCAAAATGGGACGAGAGGGAATCGAACCCTCGACACCACGAGCTTCAGTCGTGTGCTCTCCCACTGAGCTACCGTCCCATAAACTACAAAAAGATAATTTACTTTTAAACTTTCCTGTATGTCAAAACTCCCTCTCCCCCTTAACCGCAGTAGGCGCCTCTCCTCCATGCCATGTAAATCTCGGCCTGATTCTCATAGGATAAATCCTTTCAGAATTGTCGTCAAGAATTATTGCAGAGCCCTTTTTATTCGGCAGCGAGTCCATTGTTTTCTTTATGCTTTCAAGCAGATACGACTGCATTATTTTATTCAGCGCATCAACATCCTGCTTTGAGGTAACTCTGTGCGAAATAACTACATCTGATTGAGTCATAACATCGCCGTGTATCTGCCCCGGCTGCTGCGTCGCCAAAACAACTGAAATTCCCGGCTGTCTTCCTTCTCTTAATAATTGAACCAAAGCATCAGTCGCCGGGGTCTTCCCCTCATTAGGAAGAAACTCGTGCGCCTCGTCTATAAACATCCACACAAGAGGCATTTCTCTCACAGGGTTATAAGACAAATAATCAACCCCGTGCTGAATCGCCTGAACCTCTTCCTTCTTCCTTGCTTCCATTCTCTGCTCAAATAATTTTCTTGACACAAGTCCAATAACCAGAGCCCTGACATTAAATGCTCCGATAGAGCTGTAAACAGACAAGTCAAGAATAGAAGTTTTGCCCCCTTCAATCAGCTCGGAAATCTCCGTCCCAATATTTTCAGAAGACCTTGAAAAAATCCCCCACGTGTCCGCCGCCTGAAAAAGCGCATGCGCAACATTTTTAACTTCCTGCGAAACCCGCGAAAAATCATTTATCTCTTTTTGTATGTCGTCTAAATTAAAATCTGCCCCTCGCTCTTTCAGTTTAGCAATTACTGATTGAATTAAAACACCTTCCTGCGACGTCATTTGCAGATTAAAAGTTGTTATCCAGTCTTCCGCTCCAAGCTCCGAGGCCTTCAAAGCAAAAACTTCGTCAACAGGAATATTTTTTTCTTTATATTCGTCAATTTTTCCAAAAGGCGCAAAAACACGCACAGGAAGATTATTGGTTTTCAATCCCCATTCCTCCAAAAGCAATTTATCCTTTTCATTTTTGAATTTCATCGTCCAGAAAATGCCCATTGTGTCAAAAATCAAAGAAGCAATGTTCCGCGACGCTTCAGCAGGCAGATTAGATAATTCTTCAGCAATTACACCCAAAGAATATGACTTCCCGCTGCCCCGTTTTCCGGCAACCAAAACAACATGGCTCCTCGCAACATCCATATAAATCAAATTAGAAAGAGAAGTATACTGCCCCATTGTCACATACCCCTTGCCAAGGTAAATAAGCCCTTTCGCGCCGAACCTCTTCTTGTCCGCAGCGTCCCTTCCCAAAATTATATCATAAGGCATGCTTTATTCTATTATGAAAACTATATAAATTTGGTTGTAATGATAAACAAATGAGAAAACAACAAAACAAGATTCCAAAAAAATCAGCACAATACATATTTATCTTTATCTTAATATTCACAGCAGTCTTCGCAATTTTATCCTCAATAAATAAAGAGATTTCTCTTTCACCAGGCACAGGAAATTACGCAGTTGGAAGTTTTCTTGCAGGAATTTTAGTAACAAGTTTCATAATAACTCTTCTGATTCTTTTAGGTATAATCTACTTTATTAATCATGCAGAGAATTAGTAAACAATAAATCTTAAATATCCTCAATGTCTCAAAAAATCATGAAGCACGAGCTCCCCAAACTCAATTTTGAGTACAACGCATTAGAGCCGTGCATGGATGCAAAAACCGTTGAAATTCATTACACAAAACATCATCAGGGATACATCAACAAGCTCAATGCAGCGTTGGAAAAACACCCTAAACTATTTGAAAAGTCAGTTGAAGAACTTCTTTCAGATTTAAACTCTCTTCCAGTAGACATAAAAAAAGCAGTAATCAACCACGGCGGAGGCCACGCAAACCACTCTTTATTTTGGCAGGTATTAGGCAGGCCAAAGCAGGAATGCAAAGGCAGAATTCTAAAAGCAATTGAAAAAGAATTCGGCAGTTTCACCGCATTCAAAGAAAAATTTTCTGAAATGTCCGCAAACTTCTTCGGCAGCGGCTGGGTCTGGCTCGTCGTCAACGAAGAAAACAATTTGGAGATAATCTCAACAGCAAATCAGGACTCTCCATTAAGCATAAACAAAAAACCAATTTTAGTAATAGACTTATGGGAGCACGCATATTATTTAAAATACCAAAACCGCCGCCCCGAATATATTGAAGCATTCCGGAGCATAATTAACTGGGAAGAAGTTGAAGAATTATTCATAAAGAATGTTAAGTAAAATGAAAATCGGATTAGATTTAGATGAAGTAGTGGCTGATTTTATGGATGCTCTGCTTAAATTTTATTATTATAAAAAAGGAAGATTGCATAAAAAAGAAGAATTCTTAGAATACAAATGGTGGCCAGTATGGGGGATTAGTAAGGAAGAAGCAATAGCTCTTGTCGACGAATTCCACAAGGCTCATAATTTAGAAGATATAAAACTTGCAGAAGGAGCAATAGAGTCAATATCAGATCTCCTCAATCGCAGTTATGAATTATTTATTATAACTGCAAGACCGGTAAGGTTTAGAAATAAAATTGAGGAATGGATTAAGCACCACTTAAAAACAAATAAGATTAAATTAATTCATGCAGGCGACTTCCATAAAGGTCAGGCAGCCACAAAAGCCGAGATTTGCAATAAGGAAGGGATAAAATTATTACTTGAGGATTCAGGAGAAACTGCTCTTGATTGTGCCGAGAAGGGTGTTTCAGTTATTCTGTTTGATAAGCCGTGGAATAAATTATATAATCACAAGAAAATAAAGAGGGTAAAAAACTGGCATGAAGCAATGAATGCAATTCTTACCATGCCATAAATTCAATTCTTCAAAAAGTCCGCTTCCTCATCGGTTAATTTAAGTTGTTTGTGCAGTTTCAAATCACTGCCGATTATTCTTTTTATCAGGGGAAAATCTCTCATCGCTCTTTTAGTGGAGCAATGCACAAACTTCGCGTATTTTTGCGAGATTGTTTTTTTCTTCGCGGTTTTCTGATTGTTCAGCCATATTTTTAAAATTCTTTTCGGCTTTTCATATTTCATAAATCCTTTCTTTGGTTTTTCTTTGGCGTAAGAAATTCCTGCGCTCTGAAAAATATTCTGATAAACAAGAAATCTCCAAAATTGCTGTCTGTAAATTCTTCCTCTGAAAACATCGGCGTTGCTCAAGGCAAGACAGGCTTTTGCAAGCTCCTTCCCGCTGTAAACTCTCGGAATATTCTCCTCAATCCAAAGAAAAATTTCGTCTAAAGACATCTTAGTGCTGTCAAACAATTCAAGAAAATCCCCCCTTTCCTGAAATAAAAGTTTCAATATGTTGAAAATATTTTCATCCTTATTCCTTTGGTCAAGAAAATCAGCATTATCATTGTCCCCGGTTGAATAAATCTGCAGGTCATTCAATGCAGCCCTCGCATCGCCTTGCGATTTTAAAGCTATCTGCATAAGAAAATTTTCATTCCCGTCAATTCCCTCACTTCCCGCAATTTTTTTTAGTATCAAAGACAAATTTTCCGTCGACAAAGGTTTCATCTCAACAAGTTTGCACTTCGGCCGAAGCTGCGAGAATTTTGACTGCCATATATCATTTCCAGTCATTATAACAGGATATGCGCTCACGCTCAATATTCTTATAAGTTCAGAAACGCCGCCTTCATCAGTTCCAGTAACGCCGTCAACCTCGTCCATAAGCAATATCTTGCTCCTCTTAAACAAGCTCTGCTGCTGCGACGCCGGCCTTAATATCTCCTCCAATTTCAACCTGTTTCTTAAGTCTGAAGAATTCAATTCCAAAATTTCCAAATCATGCTCCTTCGCCATTGTCCAAACCAGCGTCGTCTTCCCTACTCCCGCAGGTCCATGCAGGATAAGCCCCTTCTTCCCCTTGGGAAACTCCCTGACAAACTTCTCAAGTTCTTTTATAGCTTCTGTCTGCCCGACTATTTCAGAATATTTCTGCGGGCGGTATTTTTCAGGTATGCTAAGGTTCCCCATTTTAAATCTCCTCTTTCTGCCCCGCCAAAACAAAAGAAGCCAAAAGCGCCTGCAATTGAACAAACTCGTCGCTGCCTTCAACAATTCTAAATTCTGCCTCGCCCGTCTTTTCAGTTAGTTTCACTTTAATCCCCGGATCTATTCGCAGATTCCAAATTTCTTTTTGCATGGCTTTAATAACATCAGTTCCGGAAACGCTTTCTTTAAGCATAACATCTAAAAGTTTTTCTTTTGCATTTGCAAAATCTCCGGCAAGCGCATAATCAAGAACAATTTTAACATCGGCAGGTTTTGTAGAAGACGCAATCATATTGACCATTTCAGCATTTATATTCAAAGATACAGAAGCAGTCGCCTGCAGAAGATTTATCGCCCGTCTGCAGTCGCCCTCGCTGATTTCATAAAGCGAATTCACAGCGTCGTCAGTCACCTGCAGTTTCTCTTTTTCAGCTATTTTTTTTATAACTTGGGTAACATCTTTTTTTTCTAAAAGTTTAAACCTGAATATAACGCACCGCGATTGTATAGGGTCAATTATCTTGCTTGAATAATTGCATGACATAATAAATCTACACGTATTCGTATAATTCTCCATTGTTCTTCTCAACGCCTGTTGTGCTTCCTTCGTCAAAGCATCTGCTTCATCCAAAAAAATAACTTTGAAAGGAACTTTCCCAAGAGCTTTTGTCCTCGCAAAATCCTTGACCTTCTGCCTGACAACATCAATCCCCCTCTCATCGCTCGCATTCAGCTCAAGATAATTCTCTTTCCACTTGTCCTCAAAAAGCTCCCGGACAATTATCAAAGCCAAAGTTGACTTCCCAATTCCAGAAGGCCCTGCAAACAAAAGATGAGGAATATTCATCGCCTGCACCAGAGACTTAGTCCTCTTAACTATTTCCTGCTGGCCGACAACCTCTTCAAATTTCAGCGGACGATACTTCTCAGTCCATATATCGCTTTGAGACATACCTCAAAATTGTTGTCTGTTCTTTTAAATATTATTGCATTTATAAGATACTATTTTATACCTATTACCCCTTAAAAGTTCATGAAAAAAGCATACACAAAAAAAGGCGACGAAGGCACAACCACGGATTATGCAGGAAACAAATTATCCAAAGATAGCCCTCTTATAAAGCTCGTCGGCAAAATAGACTTTTTTCAAAGTGCAGTAGACATGTCGCTCCTCCTCGCCGATGAAAAAACAAAACCATTCCTGAATTTTGTTCAGAAAAAAATGTGGCAAATAGCAGGAGAAATCGCCAACTGCCCCGGCGAATGCTTAATTGATCCGGTAACCGAAAAAGACCTGGAAAATTTAGAATCATTCATTGACAATTTAGGCGAGCCGCCAAACAAATTCGTCCGCTTCAACACGCAAAAAAGCATCTGGCTCAACGAATGCAGAGTCCGCTGCAGAGAATTAGAAACGCATTTAGCCGCTCTCCTCAACGATAAAAAACTAAGGCCTGAAATTTACAGATATATAAACCGATTAAGCAGTTTGTTTTTTATGTTGGCGTATAAAGAGTCTGTTGGATAATTTTCATAAAAAATAGATAATACCGCCCCGTCCTCTAGAATTAATATTCTATTATAAACAATTTACACAAACAAACCATTAACGAGTCATATTTCATTAATAACAAAATTACTTGCTTCTCTCTCTATGCAATCGTCTCTTTCTCTTTTCCTTCTTCAATCTCTTGCGCTGCCACTTCCAGCGCATCTGCCCTTTCTTCTTCCAGCGTCTTGATGATCTTTTCATTTTATTATTAATTAGACTTGGAATTTGGGTTTAAAAAGATTTGCTCGATGTAGGCCTCGCCGATGTCAAGTAGAAAACAATAAAAGCACTAAAATCCTGCTTTTGATATGTCAAACTTGCAGCATTTTACAGATTTTCTTAAACTTATAGACTTAAAAGGTTATAGAAAACAATATGCCCATATTAAAATCGTAGAGATGGATTTGCCAAAAAACATACAAGCTATCTCTTTGTTGTATAAAGTTTATTGGAATGAAAAGAAATTTTTGGCTTTTGAGCAATTTTATGAAAGATATTTAAAAGAAAAAACTAAAGAAATAGAAGAATTTAGAATAAAAACAACTATGTGCAGAAATCGACAGATTTAAATCGACGTTACGATAGAAAATATAATGTCCGATAAAGATTACCTCTACCATAAACAAAATAATAAAAGAACTGCAGAAATAGCCGCAAAGTTTCTTTGTGAAATAGATTCTTCTTTTAAAATACTTGATAAAAAAGAGAAGGGAATTTTAGTGTCTGCCTTTGCAAGTAAAAATAAAATAGTTTACGGCCGTGCATTTGATATCATAAAGTTAAGAAAGGATGTAAACTTGATGGATCATAAAGAAATAACTGAAAACTTGGAGAATATCACCTTATATGAAATTAAATCCACTAGTCGGAAACTCAAAAAGGATTTTAAGGGTTATTTCTTCTCGCTCTCAACTGCAGAATTATTAACAGCACAAAACCTAAGAGAACATTTCAAATTCATTTTTGTAAATACTAAATCTAAAGAATTTTTTGAGTTAACTCTGCAAGAACTCTTTGCAAAAAGCAAAAATATTTATCCTAGTTGGAGTATAAGCTTTTGACGTTTTCAACAGCAGATTATACTTTCGTGGCTTCTTTGCAAAATCTTTTGCAGGCATATTTTTGTTTGCATAATGCCGACTAGCCATCTTTTATTTATAAATATTCTAACAAAAACTAACTTTTTATCTTTCATATTAACCTAAAATTTCACAAAGACTATCTTAAAGAAATATTTTATATTGTAACCAGAGTAATCTCCAACCCCCAACTTTACAACGCCACGAGTCAATTTCTAATCTTCTCCACCCCCTTCAAAAACAAATCCCCCCTCTCTTCCCCGATAATTTTCTTTATATGCCCAGCATCAGCATTCAGCACATCGCCAAGATTTTTTATCTCTCTTATAATTTCAGCAATCTCATTTTCTTCAAGCAGCGATTTTGAAAGCACTCTCCACCCCTTTATAGCCCTAAAGTTGTCAGGCTCATTCTGCGCCAATGCAGTAAGTATATTCTTTGGCTCCATCAACTCATCATAATTCAGCGACGACAAAAGCCCCTTGGATTTTTTCAAATTAAGTTTGGTGTAATCTTTTATCACAAGCGCAGTTTCTTTTTCAACACCTTTCATAAGCTCCCTTATTCTAAGCTTCAGCGCAGCTCCTTCATTGCCAAGTTCAATAAGCGTCTTCTCCTGCGACTTGAGTATCTTCTCCATAGCATGCCCCTTCTGAATAACCTTGCAGGCCTGCATCAAATTCGCCTCGCCATTTAGTTCATTGTTGTCCAGTTGAGATATATTTTCATCAAACAGCTCTCTCTGTTTCTCCAAAAATTGCAGGGTTTCATTAGCCCTCCCGATAATATCAGAAGTGCTTCTAAGTGGATATTTTAAATTCCTAAAATATAAATTAACTTCATTTCTTCTTTCAGATATTGTAATTACAAGAGTCGCAAGCATCCTCGCAGTTCTTTCAGCAGCCTTGTGCCTTGTCCCTGTTTCCCTCGTCGGTATTTTTGTATCAGGGGAGAGCGTTACATTAGCATGAGTTACCCTTTTCATGTCAGGCGACAAAATTATCGCACCGTCCATCTTGGAAAGCTCAATCAATCTCTGCGGTGTAAATTTGCAGTTTATCTTAAACCCGCCGTCAAGTATCTCACCTATGCCCGTATTCTCAACAACAACTATCGCCCCCTTCTTCGCATGTAATATCCCGTCAATAGCAAGCCTCAAATTAGTCCCCGGGGAAACGTGCTTCAATAAATTCAAGAAGTCTTCCTTCGTCGTCTTTTCATTGTTCTTCTCGTTGTTTAATATCTTTGACTGAACCTCTTTTTTTTCCATTGCTTTTAACTTCATGCATCTTCTTTATAATTTTATTGGTTCAATAAATTTTTAAGCAGCTTTATCGTCGTTTATTCATGAATCAGGATAAAGAGTTGTACAAATCAAATATAAAAAAAGCTTACATTTACAAGTTTCTCCAAAGCTTTAATTTCTTATCTGCAATTTTAATTCCATTTTTTACATTATGGGGTGGATTAAATTTCAAACAAATAATGATTCTTCAGGCCATTTTCACATTCTCTATATTTTTATTGGAAATCCCCACAGGAGTTTTAGCAGATAAACTCGGCAGGAAGGTCAGTTTGTCATTAGCTGGTTTAGCGACGGCAATAGGGTTTTTAATCTACGCATCGTATCCAAATTTTTGGATTTTTGCTTTAGGAGAATTCATTTTGGCTATTTCAGCCTCTTTGATTTCAGGAGCAGATCAGGCAATGGTTTACGATTCATTAAGAGAAATAAAAAAAGAAAAACAATCAAAAAAAATATTTGGAAGGTTTAACAGCATCGGACTTTTGGCTTTAATGGTTGCTGCGCCAATTGGAAGCTTGATTGCGAAATACTTCGGGCTTAGAGCAGTTATGCTGGCAATGTTATTTCCTAATCTTATAATGTTTATTTTTGCCTTAACATTCAAAGAACCAGAGATAGGAAGAAAAATCTCCAAGAAAAGAAGCTACCTAAAAACTTTCAAGAGAGGTTTTAGTTACTTTAGATGTCACAAAATTTTAAGAATTATGGCGATAGATTACATTTCAATTTCTACTTTAGCATTCTTTTTAATTTGGGTCTATCAGGTAAAACTGCAAGCACTAAACATTGACATAGGCAAATTTGGATTTGTTCATTCTGCAATTGTGATTGTGCAGATTTTAGTCCTCAACACATTCGTAAAATTTGAAAAGTTGTTTGGCGGGAAAAAGAAATATTTATTTTATTCAGCAATATTAACCGGAGCAGGATTTATTATTATTGGATTAGCGCAGTCATTTGTTATTGTAATATTAGGTATATTATTAGCCGCAGCATTTGGGTTGACAAGAAAGCCATTATTTAACAGCTATATGAACAAATACATAACGTCAAATGAAAGAGCAACTGTTTTATCAACGATATCTATGTTTTATATGTTGACCATGGCCGTAATTGATATTATTTTAGGATATTTTGTTGATTTGAATCTTGCTTATACCTTAGTTGCAGTAGGCCTAATAATAATCGGTTTAAGCATAATTTCAAAAATTGAAGAAGAGTATCTTATTGATTAAAGGGGTCTTTTTTAACTCAAAGCAAATTCTTTTAAACCGCATTTTTTTAGTTATAGCATGAGACTCAAATAATTCAGCACGATTGTCTCATGCTATATTCGCAGGATATAAAAGTGATGCTCAATTTTTTATGTCCTGCGTTATATATAAAGCCTCGTAGTATAGCGGTCAAGTATGCGGGACTCTGGCTCCCGTGACCCAGGTTCGAATCCTGGCGAGGCTATTTTTTCTCATCACAAGTCTTTTAAATCAATCATCTTTAAAATAATTAAGCTCTCATAGTCTAGAGGCCAAGGACACCGCCCTCTCGAATACGCGATTAATACAATTGCGGCAAATGCCGGGATAATGTCGATGAGACTATAATCTCGGTCCTCTAAAGGACAGGCATAATATTTATTTCATGCCTAGACTTATTAGGTATGGAGAACGGCGGAGACCCGGGTTCAATTCCCGGTGGGAGCATATCTTTGAAAGAGATTGCTGCCGACGGCACTAAGAATTCTAAAGAATTCTTTCAGCCGGTTGGAGCATATCTTTAAATACCTCAATCAAATCCTCTTAAAAAGAGCAGGGAGCCGTGATCCCTAAACCCCGGCTTCCTGTTCTTTGTAAATCCTACAGCCAGCGTTATTCTAAAGTTAAAAGAAAAATTTTTATATACCCATTAATCTTAATATAAGAGGTGAAAAAATGGTAGCGTGGTTATTAATTGGTTTAATTCTTTTAGCAGTATATATCTTATTTAAATTCAGCTCCATGAGATACGAAAAGTTCTGGACTTATATCCTTGCAGGAACTCTAATATTCTTTGTGTTTACCTTTATTTCAGTCACATCAAAGAATAACCTGAACTTCTCAAGTTTTGAAGGCGCAGTCAGCGGAGTTAAAGTTTATTTCTCTTGGCTGCAGGGTTTCGGAAGCAATACAGCAAGAATCACAGGCAACATCGTAAATAACTTTGATTGGAGCGGAAACGTAACAGAGAGCCAAGAATGAAACTATTCATAATCTTCCTAAAAATAATAATTGTAGCGGCTTTATTGATAATCAGCAACGGCAATTTAGCATTAAATAAAACAGAAAATAAAGATATATTTTTTGACAGGTATTCAGACTGGCTGTCCGAAATTTTTAACAACGGCGCAATTGTCGTCGGCTATGTAATAAGCACAGAGTGGCTCCCAGACAAGCCGGATAATCAAGCAAATGAATCCGTAATCAATATTAAAAGATAGATTTTTAATGTCCTGTTTTTTAGAGAAGCTGTGCCTCTATAGCTCAGTGGTTAGAGTACGTCCTTGGTAAGGACGGGGTCCCGAGTTCAAGTCTCGGTAGAGGCTTCCCAATTTCAAAAACAAACCTCCCCTCATCCAAGTTCTCAGATTCCTCGCCCCTCATAAGAAATCATCCCTTGCTTAATTTTGAATAAATAATAGAAATAAAAACATAAGTTAAAAATAAATATACTGCCAAAGGAGCAACTCCAAGAAGAATTATACCCTTCCACCCATTAACAAATTGTAATACTTCCTCTGGATGAGATTTAACATATAACCTCCAAACAAAACCATTTATTTTTGAAATCACGCCCCAAGCCAGGAATAAAATGAAAACTACTATTTTGGGTTTTGTTGGCTTGAAATTATGAAATAAAGATTTCTTTTTTGCTATTGAAAAGATTATGCAAATTAATAAGTAAATCCATACAGAAGACAAGATTGTGAAAATCCAACTATATGAAGCATACACGCCATAAAAACCGGCACCATATTTACGAAATATATATAAATTAATGGCGTAATGAACAAGGTTAAATAAAAATAGCCCAATCATGAATAACATAAATCCTTTTAATTTAGACTTTGTTGGTCGTAATAGACTCATAAAAAGATAATGAAGATGGGCTATAAAAAATTATCTTAATTGACTTTTTAAACAAGACTCCCTTATCGCCCGAAGCAAAATCTCCGCCACCTTTATAAACCCAAACAATTAACCCTTTAAATGGACTTAGAAAAACTAAAATCCCAATACAAAAAACTTCAGGAAAAATACAATCTTCCCGAATTCAAAGAAATTAACGACGCATTTGAAATAGACCGGATAGAAAGAGAAACAGACCGGCTTCTAAGGGAAATAAGGAAAACAATGTTAGAAAAAATAGTCGGCTATATCAGACTGATTGAATTGATAATCAGCCCAGCCCAAGCATCCCCTGTTTTTATGATTCTTGTAAAAGAAGTAAGCTCAAACGACAAGTTAATATTAGACAACGTCATAAAAGAATTTGCAATTTTGGAATTAAACTCATTCAAATTAGACATAGAATCAACAGAAGACGAAGAAGCAAAAGAAATCAAAAACATAATAACTGCATGGGAAAAAACAAAAGAAGATTTAAAGAGCATAATAAAAATGATGGAGCGAAACTGGAAAAGCACAAATCAAAAAAGGGACAGGAATTATTTCAGTTAAATACGCCAGACCTTAAATAATCCCTCCATATAAAGATACTCCAGATAAGAAATGCTAATAAATCAGTTTATTGTCATATTTTGATATTAAGGATATTTTACTTAACTTAATTTATCCCGGGTAAAACCAATTAACCCGTACATTAGTTTCACTGCTCTAAACATCTATAACCGCCTGCGCCTCAAAATTTTTATCACCGATTTTTTTAACATGCATTTCCGCGTATGTAGCCGCCTTAATATGCTCAAGCCCATTATAATTTTCAGATGAGTCACCATAAAAAACCCCTTTCAATTCTTTTCCCTTTATTTCAATCTTCGCGCCGGCAGCAACAAAATTTTCAGAGTCAAGCAGATAGATAATTTCATCAATCAATTTGTAAAGCAGTGATTCATTATCCTCGCCGGAAATTTCAATCTTTTTTTCCTTAGCACTTTTAATTTTTATCCCTCTGCCAATAACATGCGAAACAGCCAAGACACAATTCTCAAAAACCTCGTTCAAACTCTTTCCCCAAGCTCTGAATTTAATATCAGCAGTATGCTCTAAAAATTCAAATTTTTTGCCAGCCATAATTTATTTTTCCTCAATCCATATAAACAATCGCAGTTTTTTAGGTTTAATAAAGTTCGGGCTAGAAGGAAGAGGAATATCCAAATCCGAGCTGATTATCCTTTCCGCAGAATAAACATCCCCTGTAATATAAGAAGTTTGCCCGCATGCTTCATTAACTTCGCAGGACACTATTTCATAAGATAAATAATTAGGCATCCTTGCATCAACAAATGAGGCGACCTGATAAGGAACATTTGAGTTAGTTAAGATTAAATTTCTTAAATTATTATCCTTCGCAAGCTCACTCAAAATATCTCTCGCCATTTCAGATAAATCCTGCTGGTTTTGAGAATTATTTGATCTCAACCCAATTAAAAGCGCACCCATAATTATCAATATCGCAGTAGCCGCTTCGGCGATTTTCAAAAATCCTTTTCTGTTTTTTATTAACATTATTTCACTCACCATACTTTAATTATCATCTCCGCAAATTTTATCTCCCCTGAATTTGCTATAATTACCTGCACCCTGTCGCTTTTAGACAAAACTTCAGTATTGCCGCGAATTTCCTTCTCTGCAGTTATCTTATTAACACCATCATCAAATATCAGGGAAAATCCAAAATCAACTCTGTTAGGAATATTAAATTCTCTTTTCAAATTTTCATAATCATTATCATATCTATATTGAATATTCCGAAACTTGCTTTCACTTATCATTTTTGTTTCATCAGAAGAGGAAATTAAATAATCATCATCGTCCAAAAGATCTCCGGTGATATCATCAGAATTAGGCAAAGCATCACTAAACCTTATTGTAAAAACCCTTTCTTCTTTAGTGCCACGAATAAAATAAATATTATTATCCTCTAATTTAGTAGATAAAGGCGAACCATCTTTATTATAAGCTTTTGCATTTATATTGGGTCCTGAAAGAATTCTATTTATGGAAACCCCAATATATCCTGTTTTTGTCACATCCCTATCAACCACAACAACATAGCTCTCCACCTCACTCTCACTGTTTGAAACAACTTCATTAAAAGCATAATCCAGCGACGACGTCAGCGTCCTGCTGCCTTTAAAAGGGCTAAGGAAGAAAAAAACAAATATCAAAAATCCTATAAAAAGCACAAAAGCCAGAATCGCTTCAATATGCTGCAGCCCCTTTTTTTTAATTGCAACCATATATCAAAATAATTAATCCAATTTATATATCTTGCTCATCTAATTATAGTCTGGGGCTTAATTAATTGAGCATTTAGTCACAGACTATCAAGGGAAAGGCATACTATTTGCTCAATTATTTATGTCTTTCACTATATTAAATGGAAGAAATAATAAGAAAAATAAAACAGAAAAAAGAATTATCCGACATGCCGGAATCAATAATAAAACAATCTCTGGAAAATTATCTCTCAAAGAAAAGAATCTCTCTCCCAAATAAACCCAAAGAATTAAAATTAATAATCAAAGCCGTTCGTTCAGATTTAAGAAAATACACCGGCATGTTTCAAATAAAATCTTCTTCAAAAAAAAGGAGCATCCTTTTAAAATCTAATAAAATAAAAGAGCTTCTCAAAACCCACGCATCAACAAAAGAAAGACTGGACAATTATGAAATATTAAGAAAAATAATCTCAAGAATAAATCCAGCTTCAATTTTAGATTTAGGGTGCGGTTTAAATCCTATGGCAATTGCTTCTGCAAACATAAAATATTATGCCTACGACATAAAAGAAGAAGAGCTTAAACTCATAGATTCTTTTTTCAAGATGAAAAATATTTCAGGCAAAACATTCTTCAAAGATATAACCCAAGAAAGCAAATTCCCCAAAGCAGACCTCTGTCTTATATTAAAGACCCTTGACGTCTTAGAAAAGCAGAAAAAAAATGCCTCAAAAGAATTAATCAAAAAAATAAACTGCAAAACAATAGTATCAAGTTTCTCAACAAAAACCCTTTCAGGAAAACCCATGAACTCCCCGAGAAGAATATGGTTTGAATCAATTCTTAAAGAATTAAATCTTTCATTTGAAGCAACAAAAACGAATAACGAAATTTTTTATGTTATAGATAAATGCGTTGATTAGCATAAGGTTTTAGCATTTATCTATTAGAGATTTGCAACAATTTTTATATTGATTATTGCAAATCTCTATATCACCCAAAAGCACTAGCCCCCGTAGAAATCAAGAACGCAGTTATAGCCATAATAAAAGAATGTTTAATCCCCGATTTTATGCTCCCTTCCGCAAGCTTTCCAATTGCAAGACCGCTGAAAATTCCCTGAATTATTAACAAATAAAGAAATGGCCTTGCAAGTTCTTCAGCAGAATTAGCAGACGGCGCGTTGATTCCGGCCAAATCAGTGCTTCCTGTTCCAATCCCGCCGGCAGCGCTTACCTCCGACGTCAAAGGCAGTATTTTAAACTGCATTACCATCATAATCCCAATAAAAATAAGAAATATGATATATCCCTGAACAATTAAATTAGATATTGCGGCCTGCCTTTCCTTTTTCAGTTTTTCAATTTCGTAAATTGAGCTGGCAACAGAATCAAGAATATCGTCTATTTTACCGCCGGCATTCTCCGCTTCTTTAATCAATGCAATAGCTCTTTCAATATTCACGCTTCCAATATCATAAGCAAAATTTTCAAAAGCCCTGCTTATCGGAATTCCAAGGGTGATTTGATTTGCAAGTTTTTTAATATGTGGAGTTAAAGAGCCGAAATTCTTGCCGCTCATATTTATAATGCTCTTCCCAATTGGCGTTCCACCTTTGACATTCTCCGCAAGACTCCGCGCAAATTCCAAAAATCTCTCATTCTTCTCCTTTTCAATCCTGCTCTCAACAGCAAGCCCGATAACAAACGGAAGCACCAAAACAACAATTCCAATTCCCAGCAAAAAGAAGAATATGTTGTCCCCTCTCAAGAATATAATATCCATTAGGAAGATTATCCCCGCGAATATTATTCCGAGCCAGTGTGTTTTTCCGAGTTTCATCTCGCCTCACCAAGGACTTTCATATTTCACCTTCATATTTAACGAGCTTAAGAACTCATTTGCTTTTTTAATATCTTGCACATGATAAGTGTCATGTTTATCACCTAAATATCTCTGAATAATCTCTTTCTTCATAATATCAATTCTTTTATGAAGCTCTTTTTTAGAATAATCTTTAATCAAAAATGCATCAAAAATTATTTTCTTAACACTATTGCTTGGCTTCTTTAGCATGCTAAAATAATAATATTTCCATTTAAAATAAGGGATAAACTCTTTATTTATTATAAAGCAATAATCTACAAAATATCCTAATGACTCATTGATTAATAGATGTGCGTTTTTTAAGTCACCCCTAACTTCAAACAATTCTGCAAGTTGAACGCACCATCCAAATTTAAAATATAATTCTTTAATTAGTTTTTTAGATTCTTCAGCATCAAATTCGGTTTTTTCTCTTATTAGTTTGAGAACTTTATTATTTCTATCAAACAATATCTTTGCATATTTTCCATCCCATTTATCTACCATGCTCCACTCTTTTTTTATTTCCTTATTAAAATCAAGAAACTTAAACTCAAACCAAACACCATTAACATTAATATCCCCTTTAGGCGGAAGGTTGCCGATTTTATTTAAATCATAAACATAAAAATTAATATCTATTTCAGAATAAATATCCCCTGTCCCTCTGGAAACTCCTCCGCTTAATGTAATCCCCGCTATGTTTTTATCTTTCTCAAGAGAAGTTTGAATAAATACTGATGCAAAATTTGCAGCCTCTGAAATAGCAAGATTTTGCCGTTTCAAACTTCTCGCAGAGAACTTTGAGCGATTTTGCAAAGTTCTCTCAAATCTCTTTACAAATTCCTTCGCAATTTTAATATATCTTTTTTGTAGTTTCATTTTAATACGTCGGTTGTTTCAAATGCAAAAACGTCAAAAACAAAATATTAATTATTACAACAATCCCAATCAACGCGATAGACATTTGCCCCGAGCCGAATCCGGACTGCAGTCCAGACACAGAAATCATAACAAGTATCATCAATAATATCATCGGAGTTGCGATTACAATGCTTATGTACAAGTCCATAAAAGTTTCAGCGGATTTAGTCGCTTTTTCTCTTTCAAGCCTGTAATTAAGCAGCAGGCTTTCAGCCCGTTTCTCAAAAAATTTCTTCATGTCGCCGCCGGAATTTATCGTCACGCTCATCCCCGTAAACAATTCAGAAAGCTTAGCGCTCGGCGTCAAAAGAGAAATATTCCTCAATGCAGTTGATAAATCATACCCGTAAATATTAGTCTGGTTCAATAACTTCCTTATTTCCTGCCCTGCATATTTGTATTCATTGCTCGTTCCAATTATTTTCAATATCTCCATCGGCTTTATTCCGCTCCCAGCAATAGAGCCCATATGGATAACAACAAATGGGAGCTCTTGATCAATCTTTTTTCCCTTTGAACTTTTTTCAGCCCCGGGATAAAAATAAAATCCCAAAAAAACTAAGGCAGAAACAGCAAAAGGCACCCACATTACCTCAGCAAATCTTATCAGGTAGCCCCCCTGAAAAGCATTTATAAAAGGATACTCAAAGCCGACTGAAAAAAATAAAAGGAATGTCATCAAAAAAATTCCCGCAGCAAAAGAAATGCACGTCGTAAGAAACATCATTGATAAATAAGTCGCACCGAGGACATTTATGTTGCTTCTTTTTATGTCAAGAGTCAGGCTCTTCATTTTGCCGCTCTTTATAACTTTGTTTGAAAAGTCAAGAAACAATCTGTTGGCAAGTTTCCCATAAAAATTATATGTCTTGTATTTCTGCACCTCGCCCTTTCCCTTGTCTTTTTTCTTTTTTATTCTTTTTATTAAAGCATTGCTTATGTTAAGCTCATTGAAAAATTCTTCTCTTGATTTTTTGCTCGCGAATATTTCCGCTTCTCTCTGTTTTTTCTGTAAATCTTCATTCTTTTCATTTGTTTCAGGAAGCTTTTTCAGTAGACTAATAGTAGCAAGCACAGCAGGTATTCCGTCATTGACAAGCTTTATTCTTTTGCTCAGAGATTTTATAAGCTCTTGATAAATTCTTCTTTCTTGATTATCGCCTGCGTTTTCCGCTTTCTCCATAAAACCGCTAAGCTCTCTAACCATCAAAATTTCGTTCTGGATGCTTTTTTTTAAGTCGTCTATCATAATCCCTCGCTGATTTTCCTTTGTATCATCAAAATCTCCCGCTTAACAGCCCCAAATTTCTCAACATCTTTCTTTTCATAATACTCCTCAAGCTTCAGGACAAGCTCCTCCAAAGCCCGAGCCAGCTGCGCCAAAAGCAAAACATCCTCTCTTTTCATATTACCTCATTTATAAAAAACACAAGATATTTATATATCTTTATCAAAACGCAAAACAAAATAAATCTCCGTCAAATTTTTTAAAATAAACTTACAAATGCTGAATTACAGACTTCAATTTATTGAGTATCTTAATTTAAGAATAGTATCATATAGAAAAGTTTATAAATCCTAACTCATTTAAAAAATCAAGATGGAAAGAAGATCATTTTTTGATAGAATAACCCCTTATGTTATTGGAGGAACTATTGCAGCAGTTGTAATGGGTCTTTTAGTTAACTCAAGAATAATCCCTGAAACGAAAGAAGTTCAGCGAGGGTATGTAAACCCAAGGGATATTAAAATAGAACTTGAAGATTCAGATAAAAATGGTAAAAAAGAGACTATTTTGCGATACAAAGAGAAACCTTATTCGTTAACTTTAGACGAGCAAGGCAATCCAAGGATTCAAGTTTATGAAATTAGACCAGCAGAGGTTGTTCCTAAAAATTAAAAACAAAAATTCCTTGCCTACCCCACCACCCCAAACTGCCCCAGCACCTTCTCCGGATTCTTATAATACTCGCTTACAATTTTTCTGACTTCATCAAAACTAAAAATTCTTTTTTTGTAAAGTATAAAAAGAAGTTTCGCGCGCCGCATAAACTCCTGCTGTAATTGAACAATCGGAACCCCGTACCTCACAGAAATTTTCTCAAAAACCTTGCTGTCTTTTTTGTAGAAGAAAGTATCCCTCGCAGCGTCCCATATAAAAGGCGTATTGACAAAAGCGGTGCCGTCCTCTTTTGCATTTATTATTTCAACGGCTTCTCTTAATCTTCTTGTTTCTTTTTTGTTTACAATTGCGTGAGTCATTATTGCAACGCAGTCAAGTGTGTTTACAAGCGTCGGTGACAATTCTATCGGCGGAGTTTCCAATCTTTTTATTAAAGTGCTGACAGAATCGGCGTGCATTGTGCTGATTGAAGGATGCCCCGACGCCATTCCCTGAAATAACACGAATGCTTCCTTTCCCCTGACTTCCCCGACAATTACATAATCCGGATTCTGCCTGAAAGAATTTTTAAGAAGGTCAAATAAGTCAATCTCGCCGACGCCCCCGCGTCCGATAGCTACTCTGGCGACGGCAGGCACCCAGTTTTCCCTCGGTAAATTAAGCTCCCTCGTATCTTCTATTGAGACAACCCTTGACTCCGGCGGAATAAAAAAAGCCAAAGCATTCAACAAAGTAGTTTTTCCCGACGAAGTCCCTCCAGTTATAAAAATATTTGACTTATACTGAATAAGCATCCAAAAATACGCCATCATTTCAGGGCTCAATGTATTAAGCGCAATCAACTGCGTCGGCGTCCACGGCACCTTTGTGAATTTTCTGATTGTGAATGTCGGGCCTTTAGATGTAACATCAATAGTGTATGTAGCATTAACACGCGACCCATCAGGCAGAGTGCCGTCAAGCAGCGGCTCCGAATAAGAAACATATTTCCCTGCTCTCTGCGCAAGCTTCTCAACAAAGCTCGCCAATTTATCAAGATCTCTGAATACTAAATTAGTCTTTACATTTCTATAAACTCTATGCACAACATAAACCGGCGTGTTCACACCATTGCACTCAATATCTTCAATATAATAATCCCTCAAAAGCGGCTCTGTTTCATTCACCCCGACAAAATCCCTGTACAAATAGTAAAAAATCTTCTCGTAGCTTTCATCGCTGACTTTCAAGCTAAGTTCTTCAATAAGAAGCTTTGCAGTTTTATCAATATATTCAATCATGTTGTCTTTTGTTTTTTCAATAACAACATTGACATTTATCAGCTCAAGCATTGCCTCCTCAAGTTTTTCAAACGCCTTCTTGTCGTCGTCGGTAAGAATCGGCTCTTCAATATCATAAATCAGCTCGCCTTCATTTTCATCCCAAAAAATGTGGGCATTAGCATACGGGGATATTAAAGAATACCTCACGTTAATCGTTGTCTTGCTTTCAAGCTTTGGCAGAGCAGGGATGCTCGGATTGTCATTTATTTGTATTGTCATAATCGCCTCTAATAAACAAACCAGAATATTTATTTAAACCTTCTTTTACCCCTCTGTAACATCAATCTGCAGTTTTCCATCATCATCAAAGCCCTTATTCTCAATAAAAAACTGATAAGGCACACTTGCAGAGCTGAATTTTTTATTTTCAGGCGAGTCTAAATTATCAAAAGTGATATCATATTGAGGGTAATAAATCTCTAAAATTACCTTATATCTCTTAGTCAATTCCTGCGTCGTTAAATTTATTCTCCCAATATATATAGACTCCCCGGGTTCAGAATATTTTGACCTGCTGTCCGCCAATTCAAACCAGGTTTTATTTTCATAGGCATTGATATAAAAATCTCCTCTCTTTAACCCCATTTCAACTTTTCTTTTGTTGCCCGGCGCCTGCAGGACTTCCTTAATCTTAGAATCAAAAACACTCAATGAGTCAATGCTCTGCTCAATTATTGTCCTGTCCTTATATTCATTTATCTTCGGAGTCACTATCGCAAGAACCAAGCCAATCAAAGATATTCCTATAAGCGTATAAACAACTGTCTCAACCCAAATCTGTCCTCTTCTCCCAATTTTAATAGAATCAAAGATTACCATAAGTCAACTCCGCCGGCGCAAATTTCAAATTTAATTTCATCAGCAACAGAACAGCTTTCTCCGGATTCAAGAATCGGAGCAATCTCGCCTCTAACATAAGGAATAGATTCTTGAATAAAATAAGTCTTTTGTCCGCCGGCATTCGGCAATTCCAAAGCTCCACCCCGGGCAGTTCTTGGATTTGTTACCATCCCAATTTCACCAATTAATTTTCCTTCAGTAATATCATTAACAACAGAATTATCAGCATCATCAATCAGCGAAATTTTAAATCCCTTAACCCCGGCTTTATTTATCTTAACAGAAAACCCCGTCCTATAATTATTTCCTCCTGCTTCTTGCATATAGCAATTAAACTTGCTCTCACCAAATTCAACCCCTTCCCTAAAATCCAAGCACGCCTTGCTCTCTTTCAATTCATCCTTGACAAACGGCACAACAAATGCAATAATAATCCCTGCCGCAACAACAGTTATAGTTATCAGCATAACCGTCGCGACAACCGCGCTCACTCCTCTTTTCTTAAAAAGCACCATTATTTTATTAATTTAGCATTCCTCTTTATCTAATTAAAAAACGAAATTAGTTTTTATATCTTTTCAAATCCCAGTAAATGAAATAGTAGTCCCATCTTTATCCGGACAAGTGTAAGCAGTTTTCTGCCCGTCCCCTGTTTCAGCAAGCAGCTTCGGAATAACTCTTAATAATTCTCCGCTTGGTTGATTTATAAAACAAAAAGTATCTGATTTTCCAATTAATATCGTCCCGCCGCTAGCAGGAGCATCAATTTCAACAACATCCAAACTCCCAATATCTTCATCCCACTCTTTAACAACGACTCCATAAATTGGAACATTTCCAATATTATGAATGTCCAGTCCAGGACTCCCAGAACATTCCCCCGCATTCTGAACAATATCCCATTCAAACTCCACTTCAGAGCAGGAAACTTCCACAGCCCTGTCCCCTTTAGTAGCACCCTCTTTCAAAAAACCCCTCGCCCACAGAAATATTATCGCAGCAAGAATCACAACAATAGAGATAAGCAAAACCGTCGCGATAACCGGCGACACCCCTCTTTTGTGTTTATTCATAATCTAACTTGCCAATTCTCTTTTTTATACTTTTCTTATAGACTATATTGTAAACCTATTGTGATATGGAGTGTTTTGAATGAATTTATTATGGGCAATTTTGTAGTTTATATGACTATTAATCCAAATTGTCCTATTAGAGAATTCTGGAGGATATAAGACATTTTGTCCAGAATTCTCTATAAATCCATTATTTAATATTATCATGGCGAACAATCAAATGTCTTGCTGACAATCCCCTTACTGCAAAGCACCGGCTTGTTTTCTATAAAAACAAACGGCTCAACATTAACTTCTATCTCACCAGTGCTTCCTGAATATCCGAAACTCTCGCAATAAGTTTCCCCCGGTTTCAATTCAATTCCAACCCCATTGCACGGAAATAATCTGTCCGTATTTGGATTATTCACTAGCGTCTTATTCAATCTCCCAACTTCCCCAACTCTTATATAAGCTCCGTCAATGCTAAACAATCCTCTGTTAGTCAAAGTAACCCTCACTGCATTCCCTGAAGGAGTAGCAGACTCGCACACAACTTCATCAATACTCAACTCAACATCGTCATAGCACTGCGGTTTCTCCGACGGCAAATACAACTTCAAATAAATAAACACAATTGCGCTCAAGCTTATCGCAAGCCCAACTAACAAAACATAGCCAATCATCAAACTAACTCCGTGATTATTCCGCTGCAACAAATCTCTCACCTTCATCACCCCTAATTATTACAAAATAAAAGTTTTCCCCCTCTTTAAGATTGAACGGGTAAGTTATTCCTCGGATATTAACATTTACAATATCTGGATTTTGAGTGCGGGTGACTTCAGCTGTAGACAATGCGTTTCCTAAAACATCTAATTTTATCGGAATTGCATTAAGTCCAGTAACAAGCCTAACACTCCCTATAACCTGATTGGTCTGGAAATAAAGAGCATTAATATCCATTTTATTTCCATAAATAAACAAAACCTCCTCCCTCGCAATATAATCTGCATAATCAACAAGAAAGCTAGTAATTAATTGTTCTCTATCAATATCATTAAAAACCCCGTAGTCCAAAACCATTTTTGTTTCTTCCCCAATCTCATCGCCCAAATCATAAAAATATTCCCCATCAGACCCTGATTTCGCATAGTTTATAACACCTGAAATTCCCAATACAACCCCCGCAATAATAACCGCCGCCATCACGGCAAATCGAGCTTCCTGGATGATGACGCCAACAGCCTGAAGGTCACTAGCGCCGAGGGAACGCGCCGTATCCGGTATCGCCTTGTCAACCCCGCTGAGAGCGGAAATAGTCAATCCCAGAATTAGCGGGGCAATCAGTATCACCTGCCCGATGACCATAACCGTGGGCGTGAAGAGCAAACCGAGCCCGCCAAGAGGTCCCGCCCGTGAGAAGACAAGGAATACGATGAGACCTACGGCTACTGTGGGTATGCTATAGAAGGTCTGAACGATATTGATAAGAGTCCGCTTCCCGGGGAAGCGGTAGAAATGAATCAGGCCACCCAGCGGCAGGCAGAGGATAGCAGCGATGAGGCAGGCACTTATGGAAATCGCCAGCGACCGCCCCACTACGGCCAGTACCTCCGGGTCCAGAGTGATAATCAGTTCTATTGCTTTGACTAAGCCATGCCATATCTCGGCCAATCAAACACCGCCTGTTTAAGCTCTAATCAACCATTATGTCAAATTGCCCTATTTAGGTTCTGCACCGACGCAGGGAATGAAGAGTTGTATCTCATATTCTTTCACGCCGTACTCACCCATTAGTTTTTGTATCTCCGGCGAGGTAAGGAAGGTTACCAGTTCATTAGCCAAATCAAGTTTGGCCCCCTTGACCTTCTTCGGATTGACCGCTATCACTGAGTAAACATTAAGCAACGTATTGCCTTTATCTACTATAGGCACCAGTTCCAGTTTGCTCTTATAGGAGACATACGTTCCCATATCGGTTAGGGTGTAGCTCTGTTTCTGGTTAGCCATCTGCAGGGTCGCCCCCATACCCTGCCCGCTCTCGATGTACCAGGCACCTGCTTTTTTGACCGCTTCGTAGTCAAAGCCAGCTGCTTTCCATATCTCTTTTTCTTTAGAGTGGGTACCGGAATTATCACCACGTGAGATAAATGTTCCCTTCCCCGTCGCCATTAGCTTCTTAAAGGCCTCCTCCGGACTTAACCCTTTGATACCGGCCGGGTCCGTGGCTGGACCTACGACGAGGAAATAGTTGTAAGCAAACGGCACACGCTCGACACCATAGTTATCGGAAACGAACTTCAGCTCGTTAGTCTTATCATGGATAGTAAGAACATCTACATCTCCCCTTTTGCCGTATTCAAAAGCCGGACCGCTGCCAAGAGAAAGGATATCCATTTCTACCTTGTATTTCTTTTCAAACATCGGTTCCAGATAGCTCCAGAGCCCGGTATCGTAAAGACTGGTGGTGGTGGCGACTCTGAGCCGTTGCGCCGCCGGTAATGGTGCCACACC
>Ga0082335_1000266_pt1 | contig 136623 bp, 121 predicted proteins | sample Subgrocontami58m_FD_72375 | JGI IMG/M metagenome (GOLD analysis project Ga0082335, IMG submission 72375) | Subsurface groundwater microbial communities from S. Glens Falls, New York, USA - GMW37 contaminated, 5.8 m (SPADES assembly) (version 2) ...
GTCAGCATGCCCTCGACGAGGTCGTATTCCGACCCCAGGAACACGTCGACGCCCCAGGCGTGACCGAGCTCGACGAATGCCTGATTCGCCGGGGTGTCGGGCGCCGCGATCACGATCCCGTCGATTCGCCGGCTGCGGCGCAGCGCGCCGGTGACGTAGTGCTCCGGGTGGACGTCGCCCGGGAGCAGGTCGGTGACGTTCGCCTGGATGATCGCCAGCGTGCGCGGCGTCATGCCGGCTTTCTCGCGACCACGAAGACGTCGCGCCCGATGCCGAGCTCGGCGAGCGCGCGATACAGGCGCTGCTTCAGCGCGCTCTGGCCCGCGCGGGCGAGGTTCAGCTCGAAGGTCTTCCGCCGCGCGTGGCACGCGCGGCCGAGCTCGTCGTTGCCGATGTAGTGATCGCCCATCAACAAGAACAGGTCGATTGGAAACGACGTCTCAACCGACACGACCTCGAACCGTTCGGCGAGCAACCGCTGGATCGAGTCGACGTCGAAGTAGTTCACGTGGTGCGGCGGCGCCACCCACCACGGCGGCAGGCCGCATCCTTCGCGCAGCGCCGCCTGAAACGGGCTGTAGTCGTTCGGCACCATCACCGCGACGAGGCCGCCGGGATTCAGCATGCCGTGGACGAGGCCGAGCACCGCGGCCGGATCCGGCACGTGCTCCAGCACTTCGTTCATGTGCACGACGTCGTACCGTCCCAGTGCCGCCGCCGTCTCCTCGTTCAGAAACGCCTGCGTGACGTCGAGCCCCAGCCCGCGGCTGTGCGCCGCCGCCTGCGCCGATGGCTCGAGACCGCGGACGCTCCAGCCCGGCCGGCCCGCCCCGTGGAGCAGAAAGTAGCCGGGACCGGATCCGACGTCGAGCAGCCGCTTCGGCCGCTCGCCGAGCAGCCGTTCGAACTGCTCGTACCGCTCCGAGTACACGAGATTCAGCCACTCGCGATCCTCGACATGGCGCTGGATGTAGAGCGGTTTCTCGCACGAATAGTACTCGTGGCCATAGACGTGCTCGAGCTCGGCCGGTGTGGGAATGGGGACGATGTGCTTGAAACGGCACGCGTCGCAGTCGATGACGGTGAAGCCATTGACTCTGTCCAGCGCCACACCGGCGTGGCCCTGCCACGCGCTTTGTTCGGCCATCTATTGCTGTCGGGAGGGACCGTTCGGACCCCGAAATTGTACACGATATCCCCGGACGCGGATGCCCGCCGGGCTCGTGGTACGCTGCCGTCTTCGGTGCCCACTTCTCACCTGCTCCTGGTCGTCGAAGACCGGCACGCGGAGCGCGAGCTGCGGTCCGCGCTCGATAGGGCGCGCGCGCGCGGCGCCGCGACGACCGTGCTCACGGCCGACGCGCTGCTGGCGATGCGTCTCGGCCGCGAGGGCGTCGACGTCCGGCTGACGATCGACGGCCTGTCGCAGGAGTCGCTGAACCGACGCGACCGCGTCGCGCTCGACGGCGTCGCGGACGCGTTCGGCAGCCACGCCGAAGCGATGGGCACCGACTTCGGGCCGTCGCTGCAGTACACGTTGATTCCGGTGTTCATCCGCGCGGTCAGGAACGTGACGGCGCTCGATGACGCGTTGAGCCGCATCCAATCCGCGGGTCCCGCGGACCCGCCCTCCACCAGAATCGTGCTGGTGGGCGGCGGGCCGCTGGTGGCCGCGGCGCGGCTCATCGCCGCCCGCCGATCGATTGGCACCGAGACGGCCGGCGGCGATCTGGTGCAGCGCGCGTCGCAGGCCTGGGCCAGGCTGCGCGCGGGCCGCGCGACCAGGTGGGTGAACACCGACTTTCGCGCGCTGGTCCTCGAACCGGGGTTCATCTGGTTGTTGTTTCTCAAGGGCCTGTGGCGGCGGCTGACCGGCGCGCCGCCGCGCCCATCGCAAGCCCACCCGCTCTTCGTCGTCGGCGATCGGTTCACGGCGGATGTCGTCGAGCGGCTGCGCGGCGAAGCGCGATCGATCGTGCTCGCGGGCGCCACCCAGCCCGGCCGCGCGTTGTTCGAGGGACGTGACGACCTCACGCCGATCGAAGCGTTCAGCGAGCTCGCCGATCCGCTGCGCTGGATCGGGGCGGCCCTCGACGCCATGGCGGGCGCGCTTGCGCTCTCGAATGACGGCGCTCATGCCCGGCGGTTCACGGTCGCCGGCGTGCCGTGCTGGCCGCTGGTTGGACGCGCCGTCTGGCTGCACATCCTCGCGTGGATTCCGGCGATGCGGCACCTGCAATCGCTCACCACGCGAGCGGCGCGCGCCTGCCCGCACGCGCGTCTGCTGACATCCACCGACGTCACGGCGTACAACCGCGTGCTGATTGCCACCGCGAAGCGGCTCGGCATCTCCTCGACCGGGATCCAGCACGGGATCACGGGCGAGCCGAACGGCCACTCGGTCGTGCTCGTGGACACGCTGGCCGTCTGGAGCGACGCGACCGAGCCCTGGTATCGCGCCCTCGCGCCGCAGACCGCGCGGTTCGTCGTCACCGGCAACCCGCGCTTCGACGGGCTCGCCGCGCGTCCATTGGCCATCCGTCCATCGGCCATCCGTCCCTCAGCCCTCAGCCCTCAGCCCTCAGCCCTGTTCACCATCACGGTCTGCACCGGTTTCCTGTCGGACTTCTCGGTCGGCGCCTCCGACTACGAGAACCTGCTGATGATCGACAGCGTCCTGGCCTGGGCGAGCACGCGAGACGACGTCCGGGTGATCCATAAGATGCATCCGGGCGAAGAGCCGGAACAGTACGCGGCGGCCGCTCGCGCGCTCGGATGGGATCCGCTGAAGTTGACGATGATCCGCGAGCCGATTCTGTATGACGTGCTCGAGAAATCAGACGTGCTCGTGGCCGCGTATTCGACCACGGTGCTCGAGTCGCTCGCGCTCGGCACGCCGGCCATCGTCTTCGACGCGATCGTGCAGCGGAAGCTCCTGCCGCTCGATCGTCTGCCGGGCGTGACCATCGCCTATGCGCTCGGCGACCTGTACCGGCAGCTCGACGCGCGCCGGACCGCGCCGCCGCTGGATCGTCAGGCGCTCAGGTCCAGCGAGGCGCTGCGGTCGTACATCTCGGTCCTCGACGGGCGCGCGGCCGAACGCGTCGCGGCGTTACTGTCGTAGGGCGCGCACGATCTCGTCCGCGGTGCGCCGCGCGCCGCGGCCGTCCACGAGCCGCGCCGCCCGCCTGGCCATTTCCGCCCGCACGCCCGCATGCCCCATCAAGTGAGAGACCGCGCCCGCCAGCTGCTCCGGCGTCACGCGCCCGAACACGCCGACGGTGAGCGCGGCGCCCTCGCGATCGAGCGCGGACGAGGAGCGCGCGTGGTCGTCGGTGAGACACAGGTGCGCGGCCGGCACGCCGCAGGCCGCCAGCTCGTACGCGGTGATGCCGAAGGAGGCGACCGCCATCCGGCTGGCGCGCATCAGCGTCGCGACCGATGCCGGCGCATGCGACACCTGTACCGCGTGCTTCGATCGCGCAACGGCGTCGATCAGCTCGCACGTGCGGCTGAATGCCGGTCCGACGACGACGTGGATCGCGAGGGGCATGGAAAGGAGCTCGAGCGCGCCGAGCGCGAACTCGGTCATCCCGGCCGGGTCGCTGCCGCCCATGGTCAGGAGGATGTCGATCGCCGGCGAGCCCTGCTGGGCGAGGCTTTCCGCCGAGCCGGGATCGCTCGCCCCGGAAGCTCGCGCGACAGCGTCGGACGCGAACTCGCGCCGCAGGAGAATCCACTCCCAGCCGGCAAACCGGCGTCCCGTGAAGCCGGCCCAGTCCATTTCGTCCACCTGCGGAACCGGCGGATAGAACGTCAGGTCCGACGCCAGCCGCCGATCGCTCCCATCGTCGATCGTGACGATGAGGACGCCGCTCGCGCGGATGGCGTCGAGCGATGCGCGTGACAGCGCGTCGCGGACGTCGACGATGAGCGCGCGGGCCGAGCGCGATGTGGCGAGTCGGTGCAGCGCGCCGCCGTCGTCGGTCCATTCATCCACGGCGATCGGATCGACGGCGTATCCGCCCGCGCGAACCACGGCGGCGCCTGCGCCCTCCGGATCGCGCATCGCGAACCGCACGTCGCAGCCGTGCGCATCGCCTAGCTCCGCGGCGAGCGCGAGGCAGCGCGACACGTGGCCGAGCCCGAGGGCGGTCGAGCCGTCGCAGCGAATGAGAATCGTCACGCCACCGGCCAGTACGATGGGTTGAGCAGGCGCTCGTCCGTCATCGCAAGTTGCGCGGCGCTCGCCAGGACTGATGGATCGAGCGGGCCGGCCGATTCGGCCGCGACCGCCGCGTCGAGCTCCGCCAGCGTGCGCGCGCCGGTCAGCACGGACGCGACGCGCGGCACCGAGAGGCAGAAGCGCATGGCGGCGGCGGGCAGGCGATCCCACGATCCGCCGGCGAGGAGGTCGCGCGCGTGCGCCGCCGCGGCGCGCAGCGGCGCCAGCGACTCGGGCAGCCACTGCGCTTTCGGCGTCAGCGCGCCTTTGAGGACCGCCGACCGCACCAGCACGCCGACGCCAGCGGCCTCGGCCGCCGGCAGCACGCCGGACGCCATCCGCTGGTCGAGCGCGTTGAACGCCACCTGCAACACGTCGTACTGGCCCGATCGGATCACCGCGAGCGCCGCGTCTTCCGCGTACACCGACGCGCCGAGAAAGCGCACGAGGCCCCGTCGCTTCGCCTCGAGCAGCGCGTCGGTGACCGCACCGTCTTCGATCATGTCGCGCGTGGCGTTGTGAAGCTGGGCGATGTCGAGGACGTCCCGGTCGAGGGCGCGGAGGGACGATTCCAGAGAGGTGCGGATGTGCGAGGGCGCGACGTGCGAGGGTGCGATCTTGGTGTCGATGATCGCGCGCGGATCGCGACCGACGGCTCGCCCGACGAGGCGCTCGCTCTCGCCGTAGGCCGGCGCCGTGTCGATGAGCGTGATGCCGCGATCGAGCGCCGCGCACACGAGCGCGACGGCCTCACGCTCGCCGGGGCGGCCGAACTCGCCCGGCGCGTTGATGCCGTAGTCGACGCCGAGCGACACCGTGCCAAGGGAGAGGGCGGAGACGGTGAGACCCGTGCGGCCAAGAGGACGGTAATTCACAATTACGACGTCAGACGATAAAACCCGCGGCGCGCGCACGGACCCTTGAGGCGCGACGCGTAGTCGCCAACGCGGACCGCATCCGCGATGAAGGCGAACGACGACTCGACGGCCTTCATGTAGGCCTCCACGTGCGACGGCTGGTGCGCGAACGACGGCTTGAACTGGTTGTACGCCAGGTAGCCGCGCTCGAGCATGTCCTGCGTGAAGAGCGTCGTGAGGATCGGCTCGTCCGGGTGCTCGAACCCAAAGTGCGTGAGGCCCGGCAGTCCTTCAGTATGCAGCGCCAGTCCGGCCTTCGCCGCGGCGCGCATCCACCCGGCGAACATCAGGTTGCCGATCGTCTGGAGATGTTCGGCCACACGCTCGCGCCGGAACTTGCGGATCGTCGCCAGCGCGGCGACGGTCCCGACACGCTCGGTCCAGTTGGTGCTGCTGATGAAGGTGGACTGCGCGGCCTCCATCACCGCCGACGTGCCGATGATCGCCGCCATCGGATAGCCGTTGGCCATGGCTTTCGCGAAGACCGCGATATCCGGATTGACGCCGAGCAGCTTGTGGATGCCGCCATCGGTCATGCGCCAGCCGGTCGTCACCTCGTCGAAGATCAGCACGGCGCCGATCTCGGTCGCGAGGTCGCGGACCGCCTCGAGGAACCCGGGATCGGGCGCGTGACCGCGCTGCGGCTCCATCACGATGGCGCCCAGCTCGCCGCGGTTCGCGTCCACAATCGCTTTCAGCTGATCGAGGCGGTTGTAGTGAAACGGCAGCGCCGTCCCCTTGAGGCCACGCGGCACGCCCGCCGGATCGAGCCCCGGCATCAACTGTCCGTCGAGCGCGTCTTGGTCGGCCAGGTTCGCCGCGAGATACCAGTCGCACCAGCCGTGATAGCCGGAGAACGCGACCTTGTCGCGGCGTGTGTGCGCCCGCGCGATGCGCACGGCCACCATCATGGCCTCGCCGCCCGCGCGCGCGTAGCGCACCATGTCGGCCCACGGGTGGAGCTCGCACAGCAGCTCGGCGAGCTCGACCTCTTCCGGCGCGTTCAGCGTGGACGCAGAGCCCGTGTCGATCGCCGCTTTCACCGCGCCGTCGACATCGGGATCGGCGTAGCCGAGCACGCACGCGCCGATCGCCATCATGGACATGTCGATGTAGGTGTTGCCGTCGACGTCGGTGACCTCGACACCGCGCGCCTTCGCGTAGTACGACGGCCACCGCTCCGGCAGGAACATCTCCGGCCGCTTGGACAGGAGCTGCGTCCCACCGGGGATGAGCTGCTTCGCGCGGCGATAGAGGTCCTGGCCTTTGGCGGTCGATTGTTTGAGATTGGCGGTCATCACAGCTCTCCACCACGGAGGACACAGAGGACACGGAGGAAAAACACCACAGAGTCACGGAGGCACGGAGACGTTGAACGCGGAGACCGCTGAGCCCGCAGAGCGGAGCGCGGTCAGCTCTTGTTCTCTTTGCTTCCCTGCCAGACGTCCAAGTATCCCTCTTTGCCGACGAACGCTTCGTTGGTCGCCGCCAGCTCCGGGTGCGCCGCAAGATACCGCAGCACCTCCTCCATGCCGAACGGGCGGCTGTCGAGCTGCAGCGCCTCGTAAATGCGCGCCATCAGCTCGAAGTCGGCCTCGGTGTCGACGGTCCAGCGCATCTGCGAATAATCGACGGGGCTCGTCAACTGGCCGCAGCGGAAGCGATCCTTGTGGCGCCAGATGTAGGGCGTCACGTGCTCGCGGTCCGGCGGGCTGGTCGCCTCGCGCGCCGCCCGCTCGATCGCCGCGAAACTGACGCACTCCGCATCCAGGCCGTCGGGGTAGCGTCCCTGCCCCAGAAACAGGGCGCCGGCCCCGGTCGCCACGCCCACGTGATCGTAGCCCCCCTCGCCGAAGAGCGCGACCAGCTTGCCGAGCAGCTCCGGATCGACGAGCGGACAGTCGGCGGTGATCCGGATGAGCGGATCGCCGCGATACATCACGGCCGCGCGGTAAAAGCGATCGAGCACGTCCAGCTCGCTGCCCGCAAAGCAGTCGATCTGCGACGCCTCGCAGAAGCGCCGAATCGGCTCGTCGCCCGGGCGATCCGACGTGGCCACGACCACGCGCGCGACCGCCGGGCACGCGCGAACGCGATCGACAATGCGGCCGAGCATCGGTCGGCCGGCGAGAGGCCGGAGCACTTTGCCGGGCAGGCGCGACGACCCCATGCGCGCCTGGACAATCGCCGTGGTTCGGGATTCGGGGTTCGGCGTTCGCATCTCACGGCATCCAGGTGGCGCGGATCGATCGCATCGGGCGGAGGCCATCCGCCGGATCCGCACGCCAGGGTCGATCGTCGATCTCGGCATCGACCGGACGCTTCTCGCCGGTCCCGTCAGCCGCCACGCCGTGCAGCACCGACTCAATCACCGGCGCGATCTGCTTCGGCAGCCAGCAATGGCCGGCGCCGAACTCCGCACCCGTGCCGTCGAGATCGATGTGAAACTCGACCATCTCGGCGCGCCAGCGGTGCACGGCGCGGAAGATCACCGCGGGGCTCACGCTGTGGTCCGACCAGCCGATCCGCGCGCCGGTGGCCGCGCGGATCGTCTCGATCGCCGCCAGGTTGCACTGCTCGACCGGCGTCGGGTAACCCGACGTGCAGTGCAGCACGAACGGATCGCGGCAGCCCGCGCTCCGCAGCACGTCGGTGGCGCGCACGACCTCGTCGAGCGTGGCCATCCCCGTGGCGATCGCGACCGGTTTCCCCGTGCCCGCGCAGGCGCGCAGCAGATCGTCCCACAGCAACTCGTACGACGCGATCTTGTAGAAGTCGACGTGGGGCTGCAGCACGTCCACCGCGCGGAGCGAGAACGGCGTGCACGCGAACTGGATTCCGAGATCGCGGGCGCGCGCGGACAGCGGCGACAGAAACTCCTCCGGCAGCTCCCACTGGGCGCGCGCGCGATGCTTCGCGCTCTTCGCGAGAATCTCCGGCGCGAACAGCTCATCCACCCGGAACAGCTGAAACTTGATCGCCGCGCAGCCGATGCGCGACGCGGTCTCGACAAACGCCAGCGCGCGGCCGAGGTCGCGGTGATGGTTGCTGGAGACTTCCGCAACGAAGGCGGTCATGCGCGGAACGCGGTCACGACCTTGGTCACCGCCTCAATCACGTCCTGCACGTCGCGGGCGGCCATCCCCGGGAACATCGGGAGCGTGATCAGCTGCTCGTACGCCGCTTCGGCAATCGGGCAGAGCCCCGGCCCCGTGCCGTACCGCTGCCGGTAGAACGGGTGGAAGTGCACCGGAATGTAGTGCACGTTGACGCCGATGCCCTCGCGCCGGAGCGCGGCAAACAGCATCGCGCGATCGCAGGCCAGCGTCGACGTGTCCACGCGCACGACATACAGGTGATAGGCGTGCGACACGCCGGCTCGCAGCGCCAGCGGGCTGACCTCCGCGACCGACGCGAACGCGCGGTCGTACTCGCCGGCGATCGCCTGCCGCCGCGCGATCCGCGCCGGCAGCTTCGTGAGCTGGCTGAGCCCGAGCGCGCTCTGAATGTCGGTGAGCCGGTAGTTGTACCCGAGCTCGACGATGTCGTACACCCACGTCGCCTGCTCGCCGCGCTGCCGGTGGTCCACGGTGATGCCGTGGTTGCGGAACGTGCGCATGCGCGCGGCCCGCGCCGGGTCGTTCGTGACGATCGCGCCACCCTCGCCGGTCGTGACGTGCTTCACGGGATGCAGGCTGAAGGCGGTGAGATCGGCGATCGCACCCACGGGACGCCCGCGGTCGCTGCCGCCGATGGCGTGACACGCGTCCGCGACGATCGCGATCGGGCGCCCGGCGACGATCCGGCGGAGCGCGTCGTAGTCGCACGGCTGACCGGCGTAGTCGACCGCGACCATCGCCTTCGTCCGGGAGGTGATCGCCGCCGCCACCTTCGCGGGATCGATGAGCAGCGTGCCGGGATCGACGTCGACGAACACCGGCGTGCCGCCCTGGTAGACCACGGCGTTCGCCGACGCGGCGAAGGTCATCGGCGGCACGAGCACCTCGTCGCCCGGGCCGATCCCGATCGCGAACATCGCGGCGTGCAGCGCGGCGGTGCCGCTGCTGACGGCGACCGCGTGGTCGGCGCCGGCAACCCGCGCGAGAGCGGCTTCGAACTCGCCGACGAGCGGTCCGCTGGTGAGCCAGTCCGACCGCAGCACGCGCGCCACCGCCGCCACATCGTCGTCGTCGATTTCGTGACGGCCGTAGGGCAGGAGCGTGGCGCGAACCGGCGATCCGCCGTGCAGGGCGAGCTGCGCCGTTTTGAGATCCTCAGGCACGAGGCTGATTAAGATCCATGTGGTGTGAAGCGTGAGGCTATAGTTTAGCAGGCCTCTTCCGTGGTGTCCTTGGCATCCTTTGTGTCCTTTGTGCCCTTTGTGTCCTTTGTGTTTACCGTGTTGAATCGGTGCCGCTGACCACCCTGCTCTCACGCGTTGGTGTCCGCCGGCACGAGCACGTCTCGGTCGCGCGCGATTTCTCCATCTATTCCGGCGTCAACGTGTTCTCGCTGGTGCTGCTGCTCGGCACCGGTCTCGTGCTGCGCCGCTATCTCGGGGTGTACTTCGCCGGCATCTGGTCCGGGCTCGAGCTCCTGCCGGCCTACGCCGCGTACGCGCACCTGGGCACGCTCAACGCCGCCGAACGCGAGCTGCCGTTTCTGCTCGGCGCGCGGCGGCCCGGCGATTTCGAGCGCCTGAAACACACGCTGCTCTGGCTGTCGCATGGTCTCGGCGCGCTGCTCGCGCTCGGACTGACGATCGCCGCCTTCGCGCTGCGGTCGCGGGTGGAGCGGCCGTTCTTCATCGGCCTGCTGGTGTACGCGCCGCTGCTGTGGACGCAGATCGTGGCGACCTACTACCTGCTGCTCTTCCGAGCGCGCCAGCGCTTCGTCGTGCTCAGCCGCCGTCAGGCCTCCGCCAACCTGATCAAGGCGGTGTTGACGGTCGGCGGCGGATACGTCTTCGGGCTGTACGGCGTGTTCGCCGCGCTGTTGACCGCGTCCATCGTGCAGCTCGTGCTGTTTCACACCGCGCTCGATGAGCGCTTCGAGCGTGCGTTCCACGCCGCGCTCCTCGGCCCGCTGCTCGTCGACGGGTTGCCGATGCTCGCGGGCGCCGTCGCGTTCGAGACGATCCGGAACACGGACCGGATCGTCATCGGCGCCACGCTCGGCTTCGAAGCGCTCGGCATTTACAGCGTGACGCAGATCGTCTGCCAGGGCGTGTACTACCTGCCGAACGCGCTCTCGACGGTGATGTACCCGCGTTTTCAGGAGCGGTACGGCCAGACCCAGGACGCGCGCTCGCTACGCACATTCGTCGAGCTCCCGCTCCACGTGCTCGCGGACGGACTGCTCGCGGCCACCGTGGTCATGCTCGTCGCGCTGCCGCCGGCCATCCGGACGTTCCTGCCCGCGTTCGAGGGCACGATTCCGCCGCTGCGCATCATGCTCGTCGCCACGTACTTCCTGTGTCTCGTACCGCCGGCCGGCCAGTTCCTCCTGACCGTGCACAAGCAGACGCCCGCGCTGTTCATCGCGCTGCCCTCGACGGCGCTCGCGCTGGCGGCGGCATACATCGGCTCGGCCAGCGGTCTGGCGGGCGTCGCGGCGGGAATCGCCGTCGCCTGCATCGCCCAGTTCATCGGCGTCTACGGGTACACGCTCAGCCATTTTTCTGCCGCCGGCCCGATCGCGGGCCGCCTGGCCGGCATTGTCGGGACGGCGACGGTTTACGTGCTCGCGGCCACCCTCGTCGAGCGCGTCGTCCCATCCGGACCGCACCTCATCGCCGTCGTCGGCGGCTGGCGGCTGGTCGTTGTCGGCCTGCTGTGCCTGCCGCTGCTCGTCAGAGCCACGCGGCGCATCCAGGCTCTGCAGGCACCCGATTTGGTTGACAACGTGCGCGCCGGCCACTAAGATTTTCGGAACACTCCGGCACGCTAACCCTCGACGTCACAAGACCTTGACTGATTCTTCCAACGCCGCTCGTCGTCCGTACTGTGGATCGCTGAACGCCACGCAGATCGCGTCCAATTGCTTCGCCGGAAAATCGGTGCTCGTCACCGGCGGGACGGGCTCGTTCGGCAGGAAATTCGTCGAGATCGCGCTCGCGCACGCCAACCCGAAGCGCCTCGTCGTGCTCAGCCGGGACGAGATGAAGCAGGGCGAGATGGCGCAGCAGTTCGGGCACGACCCGCGCCTGCGGTTCTTCCTCGGAGACGTGCGCGATCGCGACCGATTGCGCCGCGCCTTTCATGGTATCGACATCGTCATCCACGCGGCCGCGCTGAAACAGGTGCCGGCCGCCGAGTACAACCCGTTCGAGTTCATCAAGACCAACGTCCTCGGCGCGGAGAACGTGGTGGACGCGGCGCTCGACGCCGGCGTCGTGAAAGTCGTCGCGCTCAGCACCGACAAGGCGGCCAACCCGATCAACCTGTACGGCGCGAGCAAGCTGTGTGCGGACAAGCTGTTTGTCGCCGCGAATTCCTACGGCGGCGGCACGGGCACACGCTTCTGCTGCGTGCGCTACGGCAACGTCGTCGGCAGCCGCGGCAGCGTGATCCCGTTCTTCCTCGAGCGCAAGGCGAGCGGCGTGCTCCCGATCACGCATCCCGAGATGACGCGCTTCTGGATCACGCTCGAGCAGGGCGTGACGCTGGTGCTCGCGGCGCTCGGCTGGATGCACGGCGGCGAGATCTTCGTGCCGAAAATTCCGAGCATGAAGGTCGTGGACCTGGCGCGCACGATCGCGCCGGAGTGCCGGCTCGAGAACGTCGGCATGCGCCCGGGCGAAAAGCTGCACGAGGTGATGATTCCCGGAGACGAGTCGCGGAACACGTTCGAGTACGACACGCACTACGTGATCGCGCCCGCGTTCCCGCAGTGGAGCACGTTCGACTTCCGGTCGAACGGCGGCCGGCTGGTCGCCGACGGCTTCACGTACTCGAGCGAGACCAACGACCACTGGCTCACCGTCGACGAGCTGCGCGAGATGGCGGGGCAGCCCGTGGCGGCGTCGCCCGGGGCGCTGTGACGCCGGCCGGGCGCTGCCTCCGGATCCTCTGGACCGCCCGCCTGCCGTTTCTGACTCTCGTCGCGACGTTCGTCGCGGCCGCCGCCGCCGTCACCGCATGTCAGCCAACGCTGTATTCCTCGCAGGCGCTGCTGAGCGTCAAGGCGCCGCCGGAGGTCGTGGCTGAAGCGCTGCGCACCGGCAGACCGCAGGTGGGGCCAGACGGCCGGCTGTACGACGCCAATGATCCGCTGCGCCAGAGCGGCCCCGGCCGCTGGGCCCCGCGCCTCACCGCGCCGGGGCTGGTGACGCTGGCCGCGCGTGATGCGGGCCTGCTCGCGAACACCCAGTCGCTCGATGATCGGCAGGCGGCGCGCGCGGTGACCGCGGAGGTGATCGAAGGCGCCGACCTCATCCGCCTCACCGTCTGGCAGGCCACGCCGGACGCGGCGCAGAAGCTCGCCGAGGCGATCGTCGCGCGCGGTCTCGAGGCCAACCGGCGCGATGAAGCCGAGGTCGTCGCGCCCGAGGTCCGCCGCCGGCTCGCGATCGTGGATGCGCCGACGCGTCCGTCCGCGCCGTCGTATCCGCTGCGAACCGTGAATCTGAGCGTCGGATTCGCGCTCGGTGTCCTCGCGGCCAGCGCGTTCGTCGCCGTACGGCATGTGTTCAGGCAGGCCTGAAGGCCTGCGCTACGTACTGTCGCCGCGCTGGTGTCGCGGACCGCATACTGTCGTAGTGCAGGCCTTCAGGCCTGCCTCGCGCGTCAATGTCACACATCCTCCTCGTCCTCGCGTGCGCCGCGGCTGCGGCGTATCAACTGTGGCGCGTGCCGCGCGCGTGGGCGTTTCTGCTGCTCTTCATCGTGCTCGCGCCGAAAGTGCCGTTGGTGCTGGTCCCTGGCAGCCCGACGCCGATCCGCGTGGACGATCTGGTGGTGGGCGGCGTCCTGCTCTGGTGGGCGCTCACGACGCTGCTCGGGATCCGGACTTCTGAACGTGGGAACGGACGTGCGTGTCCAGCCTCGCCCGCCACGTTCTGGCTGCTGCTCTACTGGTCGACGGCGTTCGTCTGCACGCTCCTCGGCATCGCGGCGCTCACGACCGCGCCGCTCACCGGTCTGCTGCATGCCGCCCGCTTCGTCGAGTATGGACTGCTCTACTATTTCTTCTACAGCGCCATCGGGCCCGACGATCTCGATCAGGCCGTGGAAGTCTTTCGTTCCGCACTCCTGATCGTCTGCGGCCTCTGGCTGGCGCAGCACTGGGCCCATGCGCCGGCGGACGGCCCGCCCACGCCGTGGGCGACGCTCTACCCCACCTTCTCCGCGACCTACGACTTCGGCGCCTACATGATGCTGGCGACCGTCATGATGTACGCGCTGTGGACGGCCGGCCGCGCGTATCGCACGCCGTGGACCACCATCGCGCTTCTGGCCGGCGCCTACATCACGGTGAATTCCGATTCGCGATCGTCGCTCCTCGGCCTGGCGATCGTGGTCGCGGCCGACCTCGTGGTGCGCCTGCGCTGGAAGGCCGTCGTCGCGCTGGGCCTCGCCGCCGCCGCCACGCCGTATCTGATCACGTCGAAGAAGATGCTGACGCTCGTCCACGGGGTCGTCGCGCTCGTGACGTCCCTCGACGCCGGCGTCATCCGCGAGGCGTTCGCCACCGACCTGAGCCTCGCGCTCCGCCTTCGCAACTGGCGCCTCGCCGCCGACCACTGGCTGGCGCGACCGCTGGCCGGCGACGGGCTCGGCGGCTATCTGTCGTACACGCGCCAGTACGATCTGCCCGCCTCGCCTGACGGCTGGTACATCCGCGTGCTGGCGGACACGGGCGTCGTCGGCCTGGTCGCGTTTCTGCTGCTGATGGCCGGGCTGCTGTGGTCGCTCGTTGCGGCCAACGCGCGGGAAACACGGCCACTTCGGCGTGCTATCGTGTATGGAGCCGCGCTCGGGCTGGCGGCGACGCTCGTCAGCGCGGTGCTCGTCGACACGTTCGTGTCTTACAAGATCATGGGCGTGTTCTGGATGATCGTGGCGTCGGGCACGCGCGTCGCGGCGGACGCCGAAACAGCATGATCCCCACGCCTCGCACGCAGATGTCGGTGCGCACGGCCGCGCTCGTGCTGCTCGACGTGTGCGCGCTCTGGGCCGGCTGGCGGTTCGCGTCCACGTGGCGGTTCGGATCGTACTGGGGGCTCGAGTTCAGGCTCACCCATCAGGCGCTGCTGGCGGTCCACGCGGCGGTGTTTCTCGTCGCCGGCATCCTCTTCGAAACCTACGACCCGCGCCGGCCGTACGCGAGCCTGACCGAGATCCGGAAGCTCGCCGGCGGCTACCTCGTCGCCGGGCTGATCGAGCTGCTGATCTTCTTCTTCCGGCCGGAACCCGCGGTCGGCCGCGGCGTGTTCGTGATGAACATCGCCGTCTTCGCCGGCATCGCGACGGCCGGGCGCTTCGTCTACAGCCTCGTCGGCACCGACTTCTTCAAGCGTCAGGCGATCGTCGTCACCTCGGGCGAAGTCGGCGCGCCGCTGCTCGGCGAGCTGAAGCGCGCCGCGTCGGCGATGTATCAGATTCAGGGCTACGTCGCGCCCGCGCGGGACATGAGCGCGCCCAACACCGCACCGTGGCTCGGCGACGGCGCCGACCTCATCGACCTGATCGATCGCCGGAAGATCGACACGATCATCGTGAGCAGCAGCATGGAGTGCTGGAACCACTACCTGCAGGCGCTCATCTCCGCGCGCAACCGCGGTGTGGAAATCGTCGATCTCGCCAGCGTCTGCGAGCGGTTCCTCAACCGCATTCCTTGCGATCAGATCACCGAGATGTGGCTGCTGTGGGGTCTGATGGGACGCTCTTCGCTCTACGTCACGCGGCTCAAGCGGCTGGTCGACTTCGCGCTCGCGTCATGCCTCCTCGTCATCCTGTCGCCGCTGCTGCTCCTGACCGCGCTCGTCATCCGGCTGTCGAGCACGGGCCCCGTCATCTACAGGCAGGAGCGGATCGGCCTGAACAACCGGCCCTTCAGCGTCGTGAAGTTCCGCTCCATGGTGCACGGCGCCGAGGACGACTCGGGCCCCGTGTGGGCGAGCGCGGACGACCCGCGCGTGACGGCGGTCGGCAAGTGGCTGCGCCGCTGGCGGCTGGACGAGCTGCCGCAGCTCCTGAACGTCATCAAGGGCGACATGAGCCTCGTCGGGCCGCGCCCCGAGCGCAGCGTGTTCGTCAACGAGTTCCTCACGGCCGTGCCGATGTACAACCAGCGCCACGGCCTGCGGCCCGGCATCACCGGCTGGGGCCAGATCCACTACGACTACGCCGCCTCGCGCGAGCAGACGCGCGAGAAGCTCGAATACGACCTCTTCTACGTGAAGAACGCGTCGTTCCTTCTCGATCTCGCCATCCTGCTGCGGACGACGCGGACGCTGGTCGCCGCGCGCGGACGATGAAGCTCTCCATCGTCATCCCGACCTACAACGCGCACGAGTGGATTCAGGGCTGCATCGATTCCATCCGCTTGCATCACCCCTCGTGCGACTACGAGATGATCGTCGTCGATGACAAGTCGACCGACGACACCCTCGCGATCGTCCGCGCGCAGTGCCCCGATGTGCGTCTGTTTGCGAACGAGAAGAATGTCGGCTTCGGGAAGACCGTCAACGTCGGCCTGAAGGCGGCGGCGGGCGCCTTCATCCTCGTCCTCAACAACGACACGTGGATGCACGAGGGCGCGCTCGACGCGATGATCGGCTACCTCGACGCGCATCCCGACACCGGCATCGTCGGGCCGAAGGTGCTGAGCGGCGACGGATCGCTGCAGCAGCAGTGCCGCCGCCGCATTCCGACACCCATGGCGGCGCTGCTCTATTTCACCGGCGTCGCGAGAATGTTTCCGAAAAACGAGGCGGTGGCCGGCTACCTGATGACCGCGGCCGACGAGAACCAGACGACCGAAGTGGACGCCGTGTCGGGCGCGTGCCTGATGGTGCGGCGGACGGTGCTCGATCAGATCAAAGGCTTCGACGAGGAGTACTACCTCTACGGCGAGGACATGGATTTCTGCTGGCGGACGAAGCTGGCGGGCTGGAAGGTCGTGTACTTCCCCGAGGCGGTCATCACGCATTTCGGCGGACAGGGCGGCACCGGCAAGAAGCGCCTGTACGCGACAATCGAATGGCACCGCGCGATGTGGATTTTCTATCGCAAGCATCGTGCGCCGAACGTCGCGTTTCCCGAACGCGCGCTGGTCTACTCGGGCATCGCGCTGAAGACGGCCGTCGCCGTCGCCGTCAACGCGCTGCGGCGCTCCGGCACGCCGGGCACGGCGAAGCCGCAGTAGAACACTTCAGCCTGACTCTCCCGAGGGTCCAGAAGTACGCCTGGACGGAGCGGCAACGACGGAGGCGGCTCGAAGACCTCGCCGAGCTGCTTACGTTGACAACGTCCGGCGCGCTGGCGTCGAGCGTGCGTGTGCCTCATGCGCTCTTCATCGGCGGCGGGCGGTTCCAGACAGTTCGTTGGCTCAGTCGAACGACGTGATGAAGCTGTTGTCGCCGTCTCTGAAGACAGACGTCCGGGGAAATCCCACGCCCGCCAGCAGCGCGGACAGTTCGCTCGCGGAGTACTTCTTGTAGTACGGGAACTGCTTCAACTGCCGATAGACGAAGTGCAGTGCGGTTTTGAGCGTCGCGCGGCGTTCGTCGAACGAGAACACCACCTGACCGGGCCGCACGGCGCGCACCAGCTGCGCGACAACCTCCGGCTCGAGATATTCGAGAATTCCCAGGCCGACGATCAAATCAACCTGACCGAAGGATCGGCCCACGGCATCCTCCACCGTCATGGCCATGAACTCGGCCCGGTCGGCAAGGCCTGCCTCTCGTGCTTTCTTCGCGGCAACGGCAATCACTTCCGGCGAAATGTCGACACCGGTCGCATGCGCGGCGCCACGGCGCAGCAGTTCGAGCGAGAGCGTCCCGCCGCCGCAACCGATCTCCAGCACGCGCAGGCCGGCCACGCGATCCGAGAGATGCGCCAGCGCCGTCCGGCGCCGGGCGAGAATGTGCTCGCGCTGCAACGTCGCGATTCTCTCAACCATCGAGAGACCGCCCGCGCGGTGCTCGTAGCTGCTCTCTTCCCAGCGAATCGCGAAATCTTTCCAGTACTCGCCAATCGTCTTCATGCCGCACGGCCCAGTGACGTCTGAAACGTCGTCAACGTGATGTGTTGAGGAAGCGACGTCGTGACGAGCGCGTCCAGCTCCGCCTCCCACGCATAGCCCCAATGCCCGTACTTCCGTCTGGTGTCCGCATCGGCCCGGCCCGGATGCGTCATCAGTTCGGTCACGCCGTTCTTGAGTTGCCCGAGCGCGCGCTGCAGGCGCTCGCCGTTCAGCCGTCCGCTGTAGGAAAGACCCGTGAAGTAATCCGTCGTGCGCGGCCCGCCATGACCCGCCCGGGCGAACGCGTACCGCGCGGACATCGTCACCAGCGCGTCCTTCACGCAGCGGGCCGGCGACGATCCGCGGATCGTGAGCGGCTCGACCGGACGTCGCAGGGCAGGAACGCCGAATTCTCCGGCGAGCCGTCCCGCAATCGGCAGGAGCGATGGGAAGCCGTGCATGTGTCCGTGGCTGTTCAGAAACCCCGGCCGCAGCCCCGCGTCAACGACCCGTTGAATCTCGGCGCGCCAGCACCGCTCCACTTCGTCGAGATCGATCCGCCCTGTGCAGAGCCGCGCCACGAGCGCGTTTCTCGTCCAGAAACCGCCGTTGCGATCGACCAGCGTCCGCAGGCCGGATACCAGCGGGCGTTCTTCGTCGAGCGTGAGATGGACGCCGATCTCGAGCCGCGGATTCTCGCGCGCCAGAACGACCGCCCCCTCAAACGCGTCGCCGCAGGCGACGATGGACGCGGCGGAAACGATCCCCCGCTGGTGGGCCTCGATGATGCCGGCGTCAAGCGACTGGCTGAGCCCGAAGTCGTCGGCGGTGACGATGACCGACCTCACGCGGTCTTGCCCTCGCCCGCACGCTGGTCGATGGCGCGGATCGCGGCGAGTCCCAGCCACAGAAACCGGAAGTGCATGATGTCCACGTTGATGCCGTTGATGAACAGGCCGACGAAACCCCCGAGACACGCCCAGGCAATCTGGCGGTCGCTGCCGGACGCCCGCATCGCCGCCAACGTGCACCGCCACGCGCCGAAGAGCGCAATGGCAAGCGTGGCCAGGCCAACGATCCCGGTTTCCGCCAGACGGCCGAAGACGGTCGAGTGGGCGGCGATGCGGCGGTAAGACTGCGGCAGTCTGCCTTCCTGGTACGCACGCTCGGCTTCGAGATAGAACGTGCCCAGACCAATGCCCAGGATCGGCTGCCGGCGCCACGCGACCCACCCGGCCTTCTTCACGAGGTAATAGCTCATCGGATTGTAAGCAAGACGGACCTGTATGGTGTCGGCGCCGGTGGCGTCCTGACGCGCGTAAACGTAGGGCGGCGGTGGAATCGTGCTGTCTTTGCCAAACGTCACGTCGACCTTCCTGACGGTCACCGCAGCTGCAACGTTGAACGCCAGCACGAGCAGGGTCGCGACCGCCACGCTTGCGGCTTTGAAGCCCAGCGCACCCCGTCGTCCGCGCCAGTCCGGCCAGAGCAGCACGGTCACGGCCACCACGCAGCCGGCGAGGCTCTTGGAAAACGTCAGCGCTTCGGCGGCAGCCATCACGGCCAGCGCGACGGTCCACGGGCGGCGATCCGTGGCCTGCGCACGACAGACGATCGCGAGCGGCACGGCGACAGTCAGGAGATTACCGAAGAACTCCGGCGCTTCGAGCGTGCCGGTCAGACGAAAGACGGTGCCAATGTAGGGCAGCGGCATCGGCTGCCCGAATGGCGTCCAGACCGACCCAGTCAGCGCGAACACGAGCGCGGCGGCCAGCGAGAGCACCGACGTCACCGCCACCGACACCGGGAGCCATCGCACGACCGGCAGCGCGCCGGTCCGCGCCATCAGGTGAGCGAGCGTGAGATACGCCGCAAACAGGTAGGCTTCCTTCAGCACGTCCAGACCGGACTGGCGGGCGGCGATCGATCCGGGGATCGACAGGACCGAGCCGGCGATGAACAGCAGCAGAAAGAGATCGAGACGTCGCCACTGCCAGCGAACCGCCGGCAGCGCCAGCACCAGCAGCACAGGCAAGACGAGGTCGCCGATCTGCATGTGCCAAGGCAGCGGCGCCCAGCCGCAGGCCATCAAGGCGACGTACACCGCAGCAGCCACCTTCACGGCGTGCGCGACTCCCGCTTGCGCGCCCTCGCCGCCAGATTGACCATGACCGGTCCGAGACGACGCCCGGCGAGGTCCATCCGCCGGAGCAGCGGCCATGTCCACCGCAGGACGGGAGGAAATAGATGGATACCGCGCGTCTGCTCGACGGTCATGTCCGATCGCAGAAGCGCATCGACCAGCTGCGACGGCCAGAGCCAGTTCTCGAGACCTTCGTACGGCCGCAACTTGAACATGCGCGCCACGACCTCGGCCCATCGCCAGAGCTCGTTGGGCACGGTGACGACGAGCACGCCACCGGGTTTGAGCACGCGGCACATCTCGGCCAGCGCCTGCCGCGGATCCACCGTGTGTTCGATGCATTCGGACGACACCACGATGTCAAAGCTGTTGTCGGCAAACGCGAGACCGCACGCGTCGCCCGCAACCCGGGCCGCGCCGCACTTGTCGCCCACCTTCTCGAGCAGCTTCACGCCGATGTCGAGCGCCACCACCCTGCCGCCGGCCCGCTCGATCTCGCGGCTGAACCATCCGGTTCCGCAGCCTACGTCGAGCACGCGCCGGCCGCGCAGCTCGCCGGCGTCGAGCAGTTCGTGGCAGACGATCCGCAGCCGCTGCTGCAGATCGTAGGGGTTCATGATCGCGTCGAACGAGTCGGCGATGCCGTCGTAGAAGCGCTGCTTGCGCGCCGCGTCGAGCGCGTCTACGCGCGCCACAGCTCGAGCACCAGACGGAACAGGTTGATGAACGTTTCCGGAATGCGGCGGACCACCGACCAGTAGTTCGGCTGTCGGATTTCGCGGACTTCGACGGGAATCTCCACGACGCGCAGGCCGCTGCGTCCGGCGCGGAGCACGAGCTCGGTGTCGAAGAGCGACCGGTCCGTCACGCACTGACCGGCAATCGGACCGAGGCGCGACTTGCGAAGCGCCTTCATGCCATGCGTGTCCGTGCCGCGGAAGTCGAACAGGCGGTGCAACAGCGCGTTGAAGGACCGCGTGATGGCCCGGCGGAGAAACGGCCTCGCGTCGTTCGAGCCGGTCATGACCTTCGAACCGATCACGAGGTCGGCGCCCTCTTCGAGCAGCGGCAGCGCGCGGCGGACGAAGTCCACGCTCCAGAAGTCGATGTTGACCAGCACAACCATCTCATGCCGGCACGCCGCGATCCCGTGCTTCAGCGCCAGCCCGTAATTGGGCGTGGGCAGAAAGTCGGCCCGAACCGGCGAGTGGATCCGCTCCAGGTCCCGTGTCAATGCCTGAGTGTCGTCGGTGCTGCCGTTTTCACAGATGAAAATCTCGTACTCACTGCCGATTGCGTCAAACGCGGCCACCATGCCGGACAACGATTCGGCCAGAATCGGCGCCTCGTTGTACACCGGCACGACGAGCGAGAACGCGCCCGGGGCACTCAACACGACGCCGCCGTAAGAGTGCCGGGCGCCCGAATGGCCCGGCGGCGCGATCGCCGTTTGGTGGTCACATAGCGGCCCATGACGGGGCAGGCCCGCCGCGCGAGTCTGGTTTTCTGCCGAGCCGCTCGGCGCCGACGTCCACCTATCGACCTGGCAGTACACGTACGTCGAGAAGTCGCACAGGACTGGTCGCGGAGACGCGCATGAAGAGGCCTCATGTTAACCTGTCTCGATCGATGTGTGGAATCGCCGGGACCGTTTCGTGGGCCGGCTCGCGAGGACCGGCTCGCGGCGGCGTTGCCACAGCGGCGATGACGCCATGAAACCAGCACTGCTGGAGTGGCTCCGATGCCCCGACTGTCGCAAGGGGCTCACGCAGCCCGTTCCGGACGCGTTGCGCTGCCGCGGATGCGGCCGCCAGTTCTCCGTGCGCGACGGCGTACCGCGCTTCGTGAACGACAGCACGAGAACGGCTGCCGCGTTTGGTTACATATGGGGCGAGCAGGCCACGCGGGTGACGCCGCCTCGAGAGGTGCGGCCCTACCACCTGCATCAGCTCCATGATGCGCTCGGCGCGCCACCGCTGGCGGGCCTGATCGTCGACGGCGGGTGCGGCGACGGCGTCGATCTCGCGATGCTGGCGCTCGACGCGACGCGTGACGTGGTCGGCGTTGAGCTGAGCGCAGGGGGGATCGAGACGAGCCGCGCGCGAACGGAGGGGCTGGCCGCCGCGCATCTCGTGCAGGCCGATCTGTTGAATCTTCCGCTCGCCGACGACATCTTCGATGGCGGCTACTCCTACGGCGTCGTGCACCACACGCCCGACCCCGCGCGCGCGGTCCGTGAGCTGGCGCGGGTGCTCAAACCGGGCGCCTCATTCCTGCTCTACGTGTACGAGGACTTCAGTGATCGGCCCTGGTACTGGCGCGCCGCGCTGCGAACCGTGAACATGCTGCGATCGGTCACGACGCGGTGTCCGGCCGGCGTCTTGATGGCGTGGTGCCGGCTTGTGTCGCCGCTGGTTTGGCTGACGTGCACGCTGCCGGCGCGGCATTTTTCCTGGGCTCGCCGCTTTCCGTACCGTCACAACACGAACCCGTGGAGTCTCACCGGCGATTTGTACGATCGGTTCTCGGCACCGATCGAGTACCGCTACTCGGAGGCGGGAGCTCGAGCGCTGGCGGAGCAGGCCGGGCTCGCCGTGCGCCGGACGGCGAACCGCCGCGGGTGGATGGTCTGGGCGGAGAAAGCCTGACGATCACGCCGGTCACGAAGGCTCCGCCGGACGTCTCAAGCCGTCTCGAACGAAGCCGGCGGCGCCAAACGCGATAAACAGCGGATCGAACGGGAACCGATACTGAAAGACGAGATCCTGGCCGGCGACCGACGCCAGCAGAACAGGCGCGGCCAGCCCGACGAGTGCCAGCAGAACGCGCGGCCTCAGGCCCGCGGCCGTCCACGTTCCGGCGCATCCGACGATCAGCCACACGATCGGCGGCGGAAACAGCTGGCCCGCCCGGTTCAGCGCCTTCGCCAGTGTGGGCGATCCGACGGCGTACCTCAGCGCGTCCGTGATCCGGCGCACCCGCGCCTCGTTCGGCATCACCTCGGGCGGCCGATGACCATCGGGCGACGATGCCAGCCACCAGACATAGCTGTACGGGATCAACTGGCCCTTGGTCGGCACCGGCGGCAGCACGGGCGTCGTCATCACCGGGGGCGCTGGTGGCGAAGCGGGCGGCGGCGCACCCGGTGCGGCGCTTCCGTATCCCGTCAACCCGAGCATCGCCGCCAGATCATGCGCGACATCGCGAACGTACGGGCCCGGGTGGGCACGCAACGCCTCGAAGGCGACACGCCGCAACAGCGCGTGGTCGCTGCGCCAGCCAAACGTGCGATCCGAGAGCGCGACGAAGTCGGACCATATCCGGGGGCCCGCGGCCGCGAAGACGGCCCGCTCGTCAACACCGTACGAGACGTATGGCTCGTGCGTGAGCAGATCCGCCTCGACGGCACGGGCGAGTTCGGCGCTTGCGGGCCCGTTCTCCGGGCGCACGATGCGTTCGACCGTCAGGATGCGATAGAGCGGCGTGATCGCGCCGCCGCCCCGGGAGACCGTGAAGTCGTCGTAGCGAACCGCGTTGTACGTGCTCCACACGGCGAGTAGCGCCACCGCGGTGGTCAGAAACGCGAGCGAGCACCGGATCCGTGCGCGCGTCGCCAGATGCGGCACTACCCATGGGAAGAACATGAATGACAGGAAACACTGACCGACCGGTCGAATGAGTGTCAGCACGCAGACGCAAACGGCATGAAGCGCGTACGCGCGCGGCGTCTGACGCGTCGTCGTCCAGCAGATCGCCGCGGCCCACGCCATGAACGCGGTGCCGAACAGCATGTCGCTGCCGATCTCGTGGAAAAAGCCGGCATACCCCGGGTACAGGATCAGCGCCGCGGCCGCAACCCACCCGGCCTGCCGGTGCCAGAAGGCGCCCACCAGGTAGGTGCTGGCGACGACGATCGCGTAGCACGTCGCCATCGCGATCGCGACGAGCGGCGCGCCGCCGAGCTCGGTCAATCCGCCAATGAACAGCGGAGTCAGCGGGGTCCGGTACGCCATGAGCATCGTGTAGGTCGGCGCCGACGTCCACATGTCGACGTAGTAGTACACGTACGTCGAGAAGTCGCGCCCCGGCGCCGCCGGCCAGGCGATGCGATAGAACAGCGACGCACCGATCGCAAGAGCAAATGCGATCGCGGCGTCTCCTGCCAGCGTGGACCTCGGCACAGGACTCGTCGCGGAGACGCGCATGAAGGGCCTCATGTTAACCTGTCTCGATCTATGTGTGGAATCGCCGGGACCGTCTCGTGGGACGCACCGCCCGACTCGGAGGCTGTGCGCCGCATGACCGGCGCGCTGGCACATCGCGGTCCGGATGGCGAAGGGTTCTTCTGCCGGGGTCCGATCGCAGTCGGACACCGGCGACTGGCGATCATCGACCTCACCGACGCGGGACGCGAACCGATGATCGACGTGGATGGCCGCTGTGTGATCGCGTTCAACGGCGAGATCTACACCTTCCGCGAGCTGCGCCGCGAGCTCGAGAGCGACGGCGCGCGGTTCGCGAGCCGCACGGACACCGAGGTCATCCTCGAAGCCTACAAGCGGTGGGACCTCGGCTGCCTGGCGCGCTTCAACGGCATGTTCACCTTCGCGCTTTGGGATATTGCGCGCGAGCGTCTGTTGCTCGCGCGCGATCGCGCCGGCGAAAAGCCGCTGTTCTACCAGCCGCTCGCCGAGGGTGTCGTGTTCGCGTCGGAGCTCCAGGCCCTCGCCCGGTCGCCTGCCGTCTCCCGCCGCATCAACCCCGCAGCGCTCGGACAATATCTCTCGCTCAACTACGTGGTCGATCCGGACTGCATGCTCGACGGTGTCCGCAAGCTCGAGCCGGCCCACTATCTGGTCGTCGAACAGGGCCGTCCTCTGCGGCCCGAGCGCTACTGGTCGCTCGCTGATGCGTTCCGGAACAAAGCCAGATACGGGTCCGAGCAGGAAGCGGCCGAGGCGCTGGACGCGCTGCTGACCGATGCCGTGCGCCTGCGTTTGGTCAGCGACGTCCCGCTCGGCGCGTTCCTGAGCGGCGGCATCGACTCCTCCGCCATCGTCACGGCCATGGCGCGTCTGGGTCCGCCGGCGCTGGCGCAGACGTTTTCGATCGGCTTCCCCGATGCGACCTACGACGAGGCACCCGAAGCGCGGGCCGCGGCCCGCGCGATCGGGGTCGATCACCACGAACAGGCCATCGGTCCGGACCTGGTCACAGCCCTGCCCGCGATCGTCCGCGCCGGCGACGAGCCGATGGCGGACACTTCGTCGGTTCCCATGTACTTTCTCGCGAAGTTTGCCCGCGAATCCGTGACCGTCTGCCTCTCAGGCGACGGCGGCGACGAGAATTTCGCCGGGTACGAGACCTACCGGGCCGATGCGCTGCGCGGCGCGACGTCGTGGGTACCCCGGTGGGTGACGGGGCCCCTCGCGGCGGCGGCCGATAGGCTCGCGCCGGTGACATTTGATAAAGTCAGTCTCGACTTCAAGGTGCGCCAGTTTCTGCACGGACACGCGCTGTCGCCGGAACGCGCGCACTATTCCTGGCGACGCATCGTCGACGAGCCGGAAAAGGGGCGGCTCCTGAGGCCGGAAGTCCGGGACGTCGTCACGGCTGCCGATCCGTTCGAGACCTTCGCCCGGCATTACGCGGACGCCGCCGGTCTCGAGCCGCTCGACCGCGCCCTCTACGTCGACGTCAAGACGTGGCTGGCGTCGGACATTCTCGTCAAGGTGGACCGCATGACGATGGCGCATGCGCTCGAATCGCGGGCGCCGTTTCTGGATCATCGGGTGATGGAGTTTGCGGCGTCGCTCCCGCCGGATCTGAAGCTCCGCGGCCGCCGGACCAAATACCTGCTGAAGGCGAGTCAACGCCACCATCTGCCAGCGTCCATCATCGACCGCTCCAAGCAGGGCTTCAACGCGCCGGTGTCGCACTGGCTCGCGGGACCGCTTCACGATCTGGGGCGGGCCGCTACCGCCCATGCGGTGCTCGGTGACTGGTTCGATCCGGTCGCGGTCGACCGGCTCTGGACAGAGCACCACGCGCGCCGGCGCGATCACGGTCTGAAGCTGTTCGGGCTGACCTGTCTGGGCCTATGGCTGATCAACCGCAACTGACGGGCGTCAGCATCGTGATTCCCGCCTACAACGAAGCGGCGGCGATTGAGGCGACCATCGCGCGCGCCCGCGCCGCGCTGGCCGCGCTTCCAGGGATCGCCGGCGACATCGTCGTGGTGAACGACGGATCGTCGGATGGCACGGGCGCGATCGCCGCATCGGCCGGCGTCCGCGTCATCCAGCATCCGCACAACATCGGGTACGGCCGATCCCTCAAGGACGGCATCGCCGCGGCGGTGTACGACACCGTCGTGATTACGGACGCTGACGGGACCTACCCGATTGAGGACATCGCGCGTTTGCTGCAGCCGATGCAGGACGGGCACGACATGGTAGTCGGCGCCCGCGCCGGCGCGCAATACGACGGGGGACCGCTGAAGAACCCGCTGCGCCGGGTCCTGACGTTCCTGGTGGAGTTCACGAGCGGGCGGACGGTGCCGGATGTCAATTCTGGATTCCGGGCATTCAGCCGCGCGACCGCGATGCGCTATTTCGGGCAGCTCTGCGATACGTTCAGCTTCACGACATCGCTGACGCTGGCCTACATGATGACCGGGCGGTTCGTCACCTACGTGCCGATCAGCTACGCCGACCGGGTCGGCGTGACCAAGGTGCGGCTGTTTCGCGACACGCTGCGTACTCTGCAGTACATCGTGCAGGCGATTCTGTATTACAACCCCATCAAGATCTTTCTGCTGCTGGCTCTGACCGCGCTGACCGTGACCGCGCTGGCGGTCGTCGTCTCGACCCTCGTCGGCCCATCGCCGGCGCTGGTGCTCGCCACGGCGGGCACGCTCGTGGCGATTACCGTGTTCGCGCTCGGTCTGATCGCCGATCTGCTTCGTCAGATCATGACCAAGTGACGCGTTCGCTCCACGCCCGCACGGCGGCGGCCGCTTGCGTGATCGCCGCCGTCGCCGTGGCAGTCGCCGCCGTGTCGCCGGCTTTCCATGCACTGCCCTTCATGGCACCGGACTCCGCGTCCTACCTGCAGGCGGACGTCGGTCGGACGGCAGGCTATCCCCTGTTGCTACGCGCCGTCCCGCTGAACTGGCTCGAAGGCCTTCAGGTCGCCGCGCTCGCACTGACCGCCGCGTGGCTGGCCGTCGAAGCGGCGCCAATCATCCATCCGCTCCTGGCTATCGGCCTCGAAGCGTCCATTCTCGGCAACCCGGCATTGATGTCGTACGCGTTCACGGTCCTGCCCGAAGCGTTTTTTGTCTCCGCCGTGCAGGCACACCTGGCTCTCGCGCTCCGGCTGCTGCGGCGTCCGACGCGGCCGGCGGCCAGCGCGTTGGGAGTCCTGGCCGCGGTGCTGGTGCTGCTCAAGCCCTCCGGGTATTCCTTTCTGCTGGCCGCACCGGCGCTGCTCTGGCTCACGCGCAGGCACGCCCGTGTCGTGGTTCCGCCCTTCGTCGCGGCGCTCGCCACCGTCCTCGTCGCAGCCGGCGCCGTCAATTTCGCGCGCTCGGGTGTTTTCGCCACACAGGCTTACGGCGGTTACGCCGCGATCGGCTACGTGGCGCACTTGCTGGACGGACGCACGCCCACGGCCTATCCGGGCCTCACGGCCACGATCGTCGATCGCACCGAGACGACGCGCCGCGAGCTCGGTCGAATCAAGGACACGGACCTCTATTACATGGCGTCGTCGTCCGCGTATCACGATGTGCTCGACGCCGTCCGGCCGGCGATTCTCGACTACGTCCGCCGGAACGACCCCGGGGTGAACGCACGCACGGCCTTCGTTCGTATGAACGCGATTGCCCAGTCGCTGACGGTGTCGACAGTCGCGCATCACCCCGCCGGGTATGTCACACACGCCGCGACACATGTGTACGGCCTGTGGCTGATGCCGCTCATCAGAAACCGGGCCGACCGGAACGCCTTCTCGGCGAGGCTTGCCACACTTGCAGAAGCGGCGCCGTATACCATGCGCCATCCGTTGACGTATCGGGAGCTGCCCGCTCTCGCGTACTGGCCGATCAAAATCGCGCTGGTGCTCGCGCTCGTCCTGTCTCTCGCCGGCCTCGCGTCGATGTTCGGACGCCATCAACGGGCAGACGGCGGCGCTCTCGCCTACACAGCGGTCGCGTTGCATGCGAATTTTCTGCTGGTGAGCGCCGTTCAGACGGGGTTGCCGAGGTACGCGCTTGCGATGTGGCCGGCGACGATGATGGTCCTGGTGCTTGGCGTGTCGTGGTGCGGAAAGGTGGCGGGCGTCACTGGCGAGGAACGCGGAGCCATGCGCCATGACGTCCGGTCCGATTGAGGGTCGAGCGGGGAAAGCCCCGCCGGTCGAGGAACTCGTGGACGGCGCGATCGCAGCCGCCCCACCGTCCGTAGTCGTCGACGCTGACGATACCGCCTGGAGACATGCGGTCGAACAATTGCTCGAACACCGTTCTGACCGAGTCGTACCAGTCGACGTCGACGTTCAACAACGCAATCTGGCCCGTATCGGTGCGCGTCAGCGTCGTCTCGAGCCATCCCGCGACGAGCTGCAGGCGTTCGGTTGACCCGCCCACGGCTCGAATCGCCTCGCGCACATCGTCGGGCGATGCGGTGCACCAGCCGTGAAAGAACCCACGGTGTGCCGGCAGCGGATCGAGATCGCCGGGCGGAGGCAGGCCTTCGAACGAGTCGAAACCCCAGAGGGGCCGCGGATCACCGCACGCACGGAACACCCAGTCGACGAGCGCCAGCGAGCCACCCCGCCACGTGCCACACTCGACCATCGCGCCGGGAATCGTATCGGCGTGAAGCAGCGCGGCGTGTGCCGCCAGACGCCTCAGTCGAGGTACCCCGACCATGGTGTACGCCGGTGCGATGCGTGAGATCGCGTCCTTCAACGCGCGGTCGGCCGCGTCGCGCGGGCGCCACCGCAGGAGGTCGGCGCGCGAGCGCAGCGCGAGCAGCGACTGCCCGAACCAGTGATCCGGAGAGACCCATCGAGCCCACCACAGCGGCGCGTCTCCGGCGGCACTCATGACGGGGGACGCCGGAACTCGAACTCGACTTCCTCGAAGCCACCGACCCAGAAGCACCACAGCCGTGAGGCCAGTTCAGGGGACAGATTCGCCCACCAGTCGATCCACGCGCCCGCCGCACGAGCGACGTGAAACTGGGAGGACGAGAGCTCGCGTCGTTTGAGGTACGGCTGGGCGAACCATCGCAGCTGGACGCGGTCGATGTCGAGGTGGGTACCGCTGTACCCCCCGGTGAACTCGGGGTCGAAGTATCGCGGGAACGTCACGTCGAAGCCGCGTCGATGGTCCGCGTGGGTGAACCCGCGGGAAAAGTGCGGTACGCGGACGGTCAGCGTGCCTCCCGGCTTCAAAATCCGCGCGAGCTCCCTCATCGTCGCGAATGGATCGGCGGTGTGTTCGAGGACGTGGGAAGCGAGGATCGCGTCGGCCGACCGAGATTCGAATGGATAGGGGAACTGATTCAGGTCGTGGAACACGTCCGCAGCAGCGCTCGCGTCGATGTCGACGTTGATCCAGCCGGCCATGGGAAACCGTCCACAGCCGAAGTTGATGCGCCGCCCGGCGGCCGCCGTCTGGTCGCTTCCTGTCCTCATCGCGGAATCCAGCCTCTCGCCTTGTAGTACCAGGTCGCGGCCGTGTCGTACACCACCGAATCGAGCAGCACCAGCCCGGCATCGCTCGGCAACCAGCGAAGCCGCTCGAGGGAGTGGTCCGACTTGTACGCCGCGGCCGAGGGAATGGGATCCAGGCCCGCCGCCCTGAAGACGGCGAGCGATCGCGGCATGTGCGTCGGCGACGTCACCAGGACGATGCGCTGCGACGCGCGTCCGGCCAGCATCCGGGCAATGATGATGGCTTCCTCGCGCGTGTTCTTCGATTCGGTCTCGAGGACGATATGGTCCGGCGGCACGCCGAGCTCCAGCATGGCGTCGCGCATCGCTTCGGCCTCCGGCCTGGCGCCCGCGTCGCGCCCGGTCACGCCGCCCGACACCACGATCGTCGGCTTGTCGAGCAGCCGATACAGGCGGGCACCTTCGAGAACGCGAAAAACCCCGTTCCACGTTATTTCACTGAGGGTCAGGCCCCGCGCCTGAAAGGTCATGTTCCCGGCCCCCAGCACGACGACGACCGCCGCGCCGCGCGCGTCTGCCGCGGTCGCGAGCGTCGGAATCGCACCGGCCCGCCAGGCCACCAGCCGTTCGGCGCAGGCCGGCGCCGTCAGCATCCAGAGTGAGAGAAAGACGGCGACGAAGTACCAGCGCGCGAGGCGCGCGGTACGCCGGACGAACGCGAGCGCCACACCGACGCCGAGGAGGCCGATGAAGAACGTGACCGATGTCGGCCGCACCGCCAGCTTCAGGATGTCGACGACCGCCTGCATCACAGGGCCGCCGCCTGCTCGGTCTGGTGCATCACGTATCTCCACGTCAGTCGCAGCTCCGCCTGCGTCGGCCGCGTCGGCAGCAGCATGCTCAGCGTCCAGCCCGCGGCCAGCGTCGCCACCAGACCGAAGGTGGAAGGCCACATGAAGCCGATGGAGGTCTGATACGCGACGTAATAGCTCGTCAGGCTGCCGGCGAGACCGGCTACGAGCACCGGGGTCGCAGTCGCACGGCGGCTGAACATGGCGAGAATGTAGATCCCGAACAGCGGGCCGCTGAACGCGTTGATCAGCTTGTTCGCGATCTCGAGCAGCGTGCCGATGCGCGAGACGTTCGTCGCGAGCAGCGTGCCGGCCGCCCCGAACAGCAGCGTGGCCACACGCGACACGGTCACCTGATGCCGGTCGCTCTCCTTAGGGGACTCGCGGTCGCGCACGAGCCGCTGGTAGACGTCGACGACAACGACCGAGGTGCAGGAGTTGATGGCGGAATCGATGCTCGACAGCGATGCCGCGAGGATCGCCGCGATCACCAGTCCGACGGCGCCAGGAGGAAAGGCCTGCGCCATGAAATACGGCAGGATCTTGTCTGGCGCGAGATCGGCCGGCAGCGCATGATGGTTGAAATAGGCCAGGAGCGCGAGCCCGACAAACGAGAGGCCGAACATCCAGAGCGCGTCCCCCGCCGCGTTGACCACGAATGCCCGCCGCGAGTCGCCGAGCGACTTGGTGGTCTGGAACCGTTGCACCATCACCTGATCGCTCGTGTAACCCGCCATCCGCCCGAACACGATCGCGCAGAGGATGGCGGTCACGTTGATCGGCTGCTCGAAGTACAGGCGGACGCGATCGAGCAGTCCCGCGCCATGCGGCACCACGAGCGGCATGGCGAAGGACGTCTTTCCTGCCTGGGACGCCGCCGTCCAGATTTCCGAAAGGCCACCCGGCACGTGGGTGAGCGAAATCCAGACCGTCGCGGCGAGGCCGCTGAACATGATGCAGAACTGGATCACGTCGTTCCAGATCACGGCCTGAATGCCGCCGAGCATCGTGTAGCCGGTCACGAGCACGCCGAGCAGCAGGATCATCGTGGTCAGGTCGGCGCGACCGCCGGACGCCGCGTTAATCGCCAGGCACGGCACGTAGATCGCCGTCGCCATCCAGCCGAGCCGCCATACGATGAAGATGCCGGCGGCGAGCAGGCGCACGCGCACGTCGAATCGCGCCTCGAGAAATTCGTACGCCGTGAACACCTTGAGCCGGCGGTAGAACGGCAGCGTCACGCGCGTGACCCAGGGGTACAGGAACAGCCAGGAGCTGGTGCCGACCAGCAGGATGAGGCCGTACCGGATGGTGGACGCGGGCTGCATCAGGTAGTCGATGCCGCTGTTGAGCGCGGCCATGAGCGACAACCCGACCGGCAGCCAGGCCATCGATTGACGGGCGCGGAAGAACTCGTCCAGGTTGCGCTGGCGGCGCGAAAAGTACACGCCGACACCGGCCAGCGTCACGAGGTACGCGACGAGGATGAGCGCGTCGATCGGATGGAAGGCGACGCTCGTCACGAGCGGTGGTCGCCACGGGAACCGGCAGAATAGCGCGCGGCGGCAAAGCAGAGGCACGCCGCGACGGTCCCGACCGCCGCGGCCAGGTATGGAACCGCCGGCGCCGTATTCCGCGGCACGAGGGCCATGATCGCGCCATGCGCCGCGCTCGCGGTGAGCAGCACGACACCCGCCAGCCGCGCACGCGTCGCCACCGGCGCCCCAGCGACGGTCGCCACCGCACGCGCGGCGACTGCGTACACGCGCGACGCGCGGACGACACCCGCGGCGCGGTCCATGGCGGCGCGGACGGCGCGGAACGCGAGGCTCGTCGTCACGAGCCGGGCAACGTCGCGGTCACTTTGCAGGGGCGGCATCGGCCACGGTCACCGACTGCACGATGCCGCGAATGACATATCGCGGCGTCACGAACGTCAGAGGACGGCCGGCGCTGATGGGATGCGAGCGGTACTGCCACCCTGTGCTCGTCCGGTCGGCACCGAGCGTCATCAGAGCGTCGATGATCGCCACGCGATCGGTCGCCCCGACGCCCGAGACCGGCTGCAAGTCGGCGTCGCGGCCGACCGGGATCGCCAGATCGCCCTGGGCGATCTGACGGCCGTTCAACGCGACGATCATCGCAGCCCGGCCGTCGACGTCCGGTGCCGACTCGTCGCGATCGCCGACGCGCACCAGATCCGCCACCGTCACCGGACCCATGAGTCGAACCCGTACCTGGGCCGGTTGAGGGGGCGTCGCGGGGACGATCTCCTGCACGCGCAGGAGCAGCGGGCCCGGCGCGCCAGGCGGATGCAGCAACGCGCCTACCCCCGTAAGCGAGACGGAACCGATGCGGCAGTCGTTCGAAGCCGACACATCGCAATCCACGATGAAGGCCGCAGCACGCTGCCAGCGGTCCGAGGTCGATACCTCGACCGCACCGCCCGGCTGGCTGAGCGTCCGGACGTCCGGCATGACGTCTCCGAGCGCGACGAGCACCGATTCGGCCTCGCCCGCAGCGGGATATTTCGTGCCCACGCGAAGCGCTTTCGCCGTCTCGGCGTCGAGGTCGATGAGCACGCCGGCGACACGGACGCGCGCCGTCGCCGGTTTACCCTTGGGCGGAATCGTCACGGCGTGCGGCGCGCGCGCCACCTCCTGCACGCCGTCGTACAGGATCAAGTCGTGGGTGCCCGGCTCGATGTTGCCGAAGAGCACGTCGGCCGACGCGGGGCTTTCGAAAATGAACGCGAGCGCTTCCTGCGTCCCGATGGAGGCGCGCAGGACCGGCCGCAGTCCGCTGCCGAAGACTTTGAGCTTGCCGGAGAGGTCGCTTCCGCCCGCGGCGCGATCCTCGATGTAGGTCAGCTGCGCGGGCGTCACCGCGGTGATGCGCGGGCGCGGCGTGCGGAACAGCAGGAACGCGACATACGCCAGCGGAATCAGGATCAGGACCAGCAGGCCGATCGCGGCGTCGAACAGGTTGATGCGCCCGAAGACGCGTCCCTGATCGTCGATGAAGCCGGCGCGACGGCTCATGACGCGAGACCGTCGCGCGGCAGCAGGCGGCGCATGAGGACGCAGAAGCCAACGGCGCTCACCCATACGAGGTACGGCACGATCAGCGTGCGATGACGGATGAGGGTCCCCACGTTGCCCGTGGTCAGCGCCACCACCGCCGCGGTCGGCAGGACGTAGGCGATGAGCAGGCACGTCACGAGCGGGTCGCGGCGGAACCCCGCGATCGCTCCGGCCGGCGCCAGCAGGATCAGCGCGTACCAGAACAGATGTTCCGGAAGATACGTGAGCTCGCCGTTGGTCGCGACCTTCCACGGGAGCGGGACGAGGAAGTAGCTGACCACCGCGCGGACGACGAACCGGGCCGATTCGGCGGGCGTGAGGTCGAACTCGTGCGGAGAAGCCACCGGATTCACGTAGTAGCCCTCGTCCATCAACTTGTAGGCGTGGCCGACCGTGAACACGTGACCGGCATGCGCGGACACGGCCGGACGGATCCGCTCTGCGAAGGACTGGCGCAGCGCCGGCCTGGCCGCGACCGCCAGCAGCGCGAGCAACACCGTCGCCACTGCCACGCCCGCTGTCCAGGCGCGACGCGTGATGAGCAGCAGCGCGAAGCCGAGCGCGAGCCCGGACACGGCGAGCACCACGCCCCCGTCGCGAAGATCCCGCAGCGCCCACAGCCCGGCGACGACCACCGCCGCGAGAGCCGCGCGCACGGCCCACGCGCGGCTGCGAACGCCGCCGACGACCGCGGCGAGCACCAGGACGGTGAGCACGAAATACAGCGACTCCTTCAGCAGCGAGATCGACCAGAAGAAGAGCGTCGGCAGAAACAGCAGCACGACCAGTCCGCCGAAGGCCGGAGCCGGCCCGAACGCCGCGCGCGTGAGGTGGAACAGGTACACGACGGCCATGATGTAAAGCAGCGTGTTCACCACACGAAGGCCGTAAGGCGCCGGGCCGACGAGCATCTGTATGTACGTCATCACCCAGAGATAGTTGCTGCGGCCGTAACCTTCAAACGCCGTCATGTAGTCGTACTTCAGCTGGGGCACGCCGAGCAGCACGTTCCGCATCCGCCACGAGCGGGTCAGGGCGTACGCTTCGTCGCCGAAGAGAATACCGGAGCCCTGGCTGTCGTGCGGGCTCACGAGAAACAGCACGGCGACGGCGACGATCCGAAGGACGAACGCCAGGACGACCAGCCGAACGAACCACACGCGCTCGTCCGGCGACAAACCGCGCCCGGCAGCGCGCAGCATGACGGCGAACGCCACCGCCGCCCACACGGTCAGGGGCGAGAGCGAGTAGGCGATGCCCGCGAACAGACCCGCCGCGACGGCCCAGATGAGCCACCGATCGTTGGACATCGGAGGTTTGAATTCTACGTCAGGACCTGGCAGCGCACGGCCGGCTGCCGCCCCGGCACGAGGAGCGATCACGGCGTCGACCCGAGATGCACACCGTCGCCGATGCTGCCGCCGACCCAGACGCCGGCGAACAGGTCGTACCGGCCCGGCGGCAAGTGGAACCCTTCCCAGCCCGTCACGCCTATCGGCCAGGAGCGTTGGACGAACGCCGCATCGGGGTCGAGGTAGTCGCGCGAGCCGATCGGGTAGGCATGCAGCCAGACCCGGTGGTTGTCCCAACTGCGCAGCGGTGTGAAGTACACGATGACTTCTGTTCCGCCGGACTCGAGGCGGTGCAGCGTCATCCCTTCGAGCCGCGCCTCGCTCTGGCGGAGCGGCATGCTCAGGCGCGTGCCGTTTCCGGCGGCGATCGCCGCCGCGGCGACATCGGCGCCGCCCGTGCCCCCCTCGAGCGCGAGACGCAAAAGGCGCGCGGGCTCGGCCAGATCGGGACGCTGTTCGGCATCCGCGAGTGCCGTGCGCACGGTGTCGGACGGGGCACCCACGGCGCCCGCCGCTTCCCGCGCGAGCCTGAGCAGCACCTCGCGATCCGCGAGACCGCCGGCTCGGGCCAGCCGCTCGAGCAGCACGCCGGAAGCCGACGTCTGCGATCCGAGGAGCAGCCGCGGGCGCGAGTCGCCCAGCCGCCGGAGCGCGAGCGAATCCGGATACAGCGTCGTCGCCGACGCGTAGATGTCGGCGGCGCGGACCGATTCACCCAAGGCCAGCGTGTCGTCGATGAGGACCGTGAATTCAGCCGGTGTGAGCGGCTCGTACAGCGGCTTCACGAACGAGGCGAGCAGCGTCACGTTGAGCGCGCAGGCGCACGCGACCGTGACCGCCGGGCCCGACCACCGCACGAGCAGTCGCGGCGCGCGCGCCGCCAGCTCAATCGCCAGCGCAGCCGCCGCGAGCGCCACAATCAGATCGCGCGCGGTCGCGATGAGGCGCTCGCGATCGCCGTAGTGATTCGCCTGCACGCCGGCACGAAACGCGTCGCCCCACGGACTCACCCACAGGAGGAACGCGACGATCGCCAGAATGCCAATGGCGGCCGCCACCCGGTGCGGTCGCCGGCGCGCTCGACCGACAATCTCGGCCCATCCCAGGCCCAAACCCGCGACGATCGCGCCCAGCATCGCAAAGAGCCAGCGGCCGTACCACAGGTTCCGGCCAGCGATCGCGGGCGCGTAGAGAATCGGGATGCACATCAGGACGACGCCCAGGGCCAGCAGTCGCCGAACGAGCCGCCGGCGTCGTGCCGCCTCGGACAGCGCGGCGTTCTCGGGGTTGAACAGGCGCGAGATCAGCCCGGCCAGTGCAAGCCCGGTCGCCGCGCCCAGGACGCCGTAGAGCCACGCCGGCAGCAGGATGCTCGGCTGGCCGAGCCAGCCCCAGAAGCCCATGAACAACTTGGGCGCGAACTCGAAGGCGTAATACGCACGTTCGGGAGGGACGCTGCCAAAGCTGGGATTCGCTTCGACGAGCGGGCTGAGGGGATGTCGCAACAGCGCCAACCAGGGTCCGAAGCTCGTCGAATCCTCCATGAATCGCGCGACGATCGCGAGCGCCAGCAGCGCGGGCATCAACATGGCCCCTGCGGCAATCAGGCGGGCGCGCCAGGTGGGCTCGGCCGCGACCAGGCCGGCGGCGGCGAACGGCACGAGAAAAAACGCCTGCCGATCCGCGAAGGGGATGACCGCCGTCACGACGACGAAGGCGACCCACGTCACGCCACGCGAGAGACGCCCGGCGGCCCGGGCGGCGACCAGCAGCGCGACAGCCGCGCCGACGAGCCGCGTGACGACTTCCGGATGCACAATGACGGCGACGAACGAAAATTGCGGGATCGCCAGGCTGACGGCGGCGACGGCCACGGCCCAGCGCGCGTCGGGCAGGGCGAGCCGCGCGACCGCGTAGATGAGCAGCACGGTCAGCAGCGACAGCGCCAGCACCAGCGCGCGCAAGGCCGCGAGCGTCCGCAGATGCGATCGCGGCGCCGGCGGCCGCTCGTGCAAGAACCGGTTCACCTCTCCGTGGCGGTTGGTCGTGAAGCGGAACGCGGGGTTGTAGCGCGGTTCGGCCGGCGGCAAACCCGGTGACATCGCGCGAATGACCACCCCGGCCGCGCGATAGAACAGCGGCTCGCGGGCCATCGGATGCTCCGCGTACTCGCGCGCGCGGTTGTAGAAGAAGAGCTCGTCCGGCCCTTCGAAGGACGGCACGACCGCCATCCACGAGAGACCGACGACGATCGTCAGCACCACCAGCGTGACGAGATCCCGAAGCGTGCGGGTGTCAGACAAGCGCGGCGTAGCTCAAGAGAAGATCCTGCAGCCAGAACGCCCAGCGCGCCGCCCACGCCGCCGTCACGGCGCGTGCAGGGGGCGCGACGGTCCGGCTGTTGTTGCTGCGGTCGACGTCGAGCGCAAGCACCTGCCGCGGATCGACGAGGGCTGAAATCGCGGCGGCGGGACCGTCGTAGACGAAGCGTCGGGATGCCGCGCGGCCGTCCCAGTATTCCGTCCGCATGGCGCCGTCAGCGAAACGCACCTGGACCTCGACGCCGCGCCCGGACTCGAACGGCCCGATCGGCGGATCGGCGGTACCCGTGAACTGCGCGTCGCCGTACCGGCGAACCACGACGGTCGTCCGATACTGATCGCGAGAGCCCGGTTCGATCTGGCTGCTGATCTCGTCAACGCCATAGTCGAACACACCGGTCGACGCGAAGACAGGCCGGAAGAACCACGAGAGGTCGCCACCGGTGACGTCATCGGCGACGCGATTCAGATCGGCCCATGACGCGCAACGTCCGCGCGTGCGCCCGACGAGCTCGCGGATCACGAGATCCCACGTCGGGCGCCCGAACCAGTTGGACATCGTCGCCAGCGAGAGCGCCGTTTTCGCGGCCAGCGCGCGGCGATCCCGTTCGGAACCGGCGCGGACGGGATTGACGTCGAGGGCGGCGCGGTAGTCGGAGAGCCCGTTGCCCGCCGTCGCCGCCTCGCGGCGCACGGGAAGCACCCATGGGATGAATCCGCCGAAATACCGTGCTTCGAGAAGGCCAACCGAGGAAGGCATCCCCGTGGGGTCGAACTGCGCGGCGACCGACGAGGTGGCGGTATATCGCGCGAGGCCGTCCACGAACCAGTCGCCGGCGGCGCACGGCAGCGTTTCACGCCAGAGGCGATCGCCAATCGCTTGCGCGATGGCGGTCTCGACGGCAGTGCCGCGCCAACTCGACCAGAGCGGCGCCGTGACGGGCACCGTGGACGCCTGCGCGCGGGCGGCGTCGGCCGCGCGGACGCCCGGCACGTCGGCGACGGTCAGCGATGGCGACGCGACGGGGCCCAGCAATTCGAGATACGAGGCGACGGCGTTGCGCACACCGCCCTCCCACCGCGCGCGCTGCCACGCCTGATCGGACGAGAGCCGCACGCCGACCTCGTATCGCGGCTGCCCCTCGACTCCCACGCTGACGCGCGACTCTCCGGGCGCCGATCGCGCGCACGCGCCGCCGCAGGCAGCGCACGCGAGCGCGAACCACAGCAGACCGAGGCGCAGTTTACGAGTTGGACGCAATTTGCGAAGATGACGGGGATTCAGGATGACACATTCACGGCGCGGCCATCAGGTCAGCAGACGCGGGTTCATGAAGGCCGCGACGGCCGGCGCCGTCGGCCTGGCGATCGCACCCGCGCGCGCGGCCGTCGAGCTGCCGCCGGAGGTGCTGTACAACGGCATCCGCCTCCCACGGAGGTGGCCGCCGCCCTTGCAGTCGCTCTCGCGAGTGCCCGCCACGCCGCCGTATCTGCTCAGTCCACCCGCGGTGATTCCCATCGACGTTGGACGACAGCTCTTCGTCGACGACTTTCTCATCCAGGCCACGACGCTGACGCGAAGGTTCCACGCCGCGACGTACCATCCCGAGAGCCCCCTCCTCAGCCCGCTCACCGCCTGGGAAAAATTCGACTCGACCGCGGACCGAACCGGCCAGCGATCGAACCCGGCGGCGATGCCATTCAGCGACGGCGTCTTCTACGATCCGCACGATCGCCTGTTCAAAATGTGGTACATGGGCGGGTACACCGGCAGCACGTGCCTCGTCCTGTCGGAGGACGGCATCTCGTGGAGGCGCCCGGCGTTCGACGTCAAACCCGGCACGAACATCGTGTTGACCGGCACCTATCGCGATTCGAACACGATCTGGCTCGACCACGAGGACCCGGCGCCCGGCGAGCGGTTCAAGATGGCCGTGTGGTACGACCGGTACTTGCTGCTCTACGCCTCGCCGGACGGCATCCACTGGCAGCCGCGGGGCAAGAGCGGTCCGACCGGCGACCGCACCACCTTCTTCTACAACGCGTTTCGGCGAAAGTGGGTCTTCAGCCTTCGCGACGAAATCGACGGCATCGGCCGCCTGCGCCGGTACTGGGAGCACGATCGGTTCTTCGAAGGGGTCAACTGGCGCGCGGGCGAGCCGTCGCTCTGGACGTCGGCCGACTCCGCGGATCCACAGCGGGACGACTACCGAATCGCACCGCAGTTGTACAACCTCGATGCCGTGTCCTACGAGAGCGTCCTGCTCGGCCTCTTCTCGATCTGGCGCGGAGAGCCGCGGGACCGCGAGAAGGTGAACGAAGTCTGCGTGGGCTTCAGCCGCGACGGCTTCCACTGGTCGCGTCCCGATCGCGCGCCGTTCATTCCCGTGTCGGAACACGTCGGCGACTGGAACTGGGCCAACGTGCAATCGGCGGGCGGCTGCTGCCTGGTCGTGGGCGATGAGCTGTACTTCTACGTCAGCGGCCGTTCGGGCGTGCCGGGTACCGATTTGCCGGGCATCTCCAGAACAGGACTGGCCACGATCAGACGCGACGGCTTCGCCTCGATGGACCTCGCCTCGCCCGAATCGGCGCCGGTGCGCCAAGACGCCCGGCTGGGTCGCGGCACACTGCTGACGCGGCCGGTTCGCTTCACGGGCGCCTGTCTGTTCGTGAACGCCGATCTCGGAGGCGGCGAACTCCGCGCCAGCGTCGAAGATGAGCAGGGACAGCCGCTGCCCAACCTGGCCCTGGCCGACTGCGTGCCGGCGCACGGCAACAGCACGGCTCTGCACGTGCGATGGAAGGACGACGCGGCGCTGGCTCGAGTGACGGGACGACCCGTGCGGGTGCGGCTCCAGATCACACACGGCAGACTCTATGCCTTCTGGATCGCGCCGTCCTCGGCCGGCGCCAGCCGCGGCTTCGTCGCCGCCGGGGGGCCTGGGTTCAGCGGACCGCGCGACACGGCGGGAAGGGTCCCCGCGTAGCGGACGTTCGGTTACCGCGGCCGCGGCGTGCGGCCGCGCGGCGCGAAAGGCAGACTCTTTCCCGCCGGAGCCGCCGGGCGCTCGGCCGCAGGGAGGTCGAGCTCCTCGAGGCCGACGCGCAGCCTCGCGATCGCGACGCCCTGCTCGGCGCACAGGCGGGCGAGCTCCGTCACACGCTCATCCGTAATCGCCGGCGAGCTGATGACCACCCGATCGACGCTTCGCGACTTCACCAGCTGCGTCAACGCGCTGAGATCGCCCAGCACCCGATAGCCGGCCACCCGGCTGCCGGTCTTTCGCGGATCGTCGTCGATGAATCCGACAACGCGGGTGGCGTCGTTCTGCCGGCTGATGAGCTCGCGCACGGCCAGCGCGCCGCCGTCGCCGGCGCCGTAGACGACGGCGCGGCGCCCCTCGTGACGCTGCCCCTGCACGAATTCCCCGATCAGACGGAACGACGCGCGGGAGAGCGTGACCAGCCCGATCACGAGCAGGCCGTCGATCGCGAGGACCGTCCGCGAATAGCTGATGAAGCGGGGGGAGAAGATGATCACCATCAGCGCGGCCGTCGTCCCGGCCAGCGCGCCCTTGACGACCACGACCGCGTCGTTCAGCCCGAAGTAGCGCCACACGCCTCGATACACGCCGACGGCGAAGAACGCGACCAGCTGCGCCGCGAGCACGATCGGCAGCGTGATGCGGAGCGAATCGAACTGCTTGGCGAAGTCCTCGCCTTCGAACCGGAGCCGGTACGCGGCGTAATACGCGAGCGACACGAGGCAGAAGTCGAGCAGCACCTCGGCGACGCGCCGCTTGTACATGAAATCGGCGACGAGCGGCGTGACGACGCCCTCCCGCAGCACCCGCGCATCGTCGCCTTCGTAGACCCGGATGCGCGCGAGGTACACGGCGATGAGCACCATCGCGATCAGAAAGCTGATCGCGACGAGGATCGCCCAGCTCTGGCTGACGTGGCGGAAGGCGACGCCGATGAGGCCGCCGATGGCGGCCAGGAGCCAGAGGACCGCGACCGCCGCGCGCTCGGAGAGGCCGATCGCCACGAGCCGGTGCGACGAGTGGTCGCGGCCGCCGACCGAGGCGGACCGCCCGGACAGCATCCGCGAGACGGTCACCAGCGTCGTGTCGAAGATCGGAATCAGCAGCACGAGCACGGGCGCGGCGACAATCGAGAGCACGTTGGATTTCGCCGTCGTGTCGGGGCCCGCGCTCAACGTCAGCGCCGCGAAGCTGAAGCCGAGCAGGAGGCTGCCGCTGTCGCCCATGAAGATCGACGCGGGATGGAAGTTGTAGACGAGGAAGCCGAGGGTGGCCCCGAGCAGGATCGCCAGATACCTGGTCTCGGCGGCCGACGCCGCGCCGCCGCCCGCCTGCGCGAAGTCCGCGATGAACGCCACGCCGACCACCAGCGCGATGCCGGCGCACAGGCCGTCCATGTTGTCCAGCAGGTTGAACGCGTTGGTCATCCCCACGACCCAGACCAGCGTGAGGAAGGTGTCGAGCGTGATCGAATGGAGCCAGTTGAGCCGGTAGCCGAAGAACACCAGCACGCACGCGAGCGTCAGCTGCACGACCAGTTTGGTGGACGGCTTCAGGGAGAACAGATCGTCGACGAGCCCGACGGCGAAGGTGACCGCGGCGCACGCCAGCACCACGGGCAGCTCCCGATGCAGGCCCGTGCCGAGCGCGCCGCCGAAGAGCGTGAGCCCTATCGCCACGCCGCCGAACAAGGCCACCGGGCGCGTGTGCCAGCGGTCCTCGCGCGGCTGGGCCACCCGGCCCAGCCACCGCGAGACCGCGCGGCACGCGGGTACCAGCGCCAGAGACGCGGCCAGCGCGGCGACAAACACGAGCAGCAGCTGCCTCATCGAGCCAGCCAGATGATAGCACCCGGTCTGCGGCTCATCGCGATCTCCGGGTCAGGCGGCACTTGATCAACGCGTACACGGCATCGAAGCCGTCGGTCCACCGAATCTTCTTCCCCTCGTCGACGCGCCGCGGTGTATAGCCAATCGGCACCTCGACGATGCGGTGTCCCGCCCGCAGCAACTTGGCGGTGAACTCCGGCTCGAAGTCGAAGCCGACGCAGCGAAGCGTGATGTTCTCGAGCACGGAGGGCCGGAACGCCTTGTACGCCGTCTCCATGTCGGTCAGCGATGATCCATACAGGACGTTCGTGATGGTGGTCAGCAACCAGTTGCCCAGCCGCGTGCGGCGCGACACGGAGCGGTTCGCGGCCAGGAAGCGCGAGCCGTACACCACGTCGGTCGTGCCGTCGAGAATCGGCGTGAGGAGCCGTCCGTACTCCCGCGGGTCGAGCTCCAGATCGGCGTCCTGGATCAGGATGACGTCGCCGGTCGCGAACCTGAGCCCGATGCGAACAGCCGCGCCCTTGCCCAGGTTGATCTCGCTGTGATAGACGCGGACGCGCGACGCCCACGCGCTTCGGTCGATGATCGCGCGCGTGTTGTCGCTGGATCCGTCGTTGGCGACGATCACTTCCTTCTCGATGTCGCCGAGGTCCACGGCATCGACGCGCTCGACGATCTCGTTGATCGTCTGTTCCTCGTTGTAGACCGGAATGATGATCGACAGTTTCATCGGCGCCGCGTCCCGGCGTCAGGCGCGCTATGATCACGCGGTTGATGCCGCCTGCGGATACCGACCGTCACGAGCGCAGGGCCTACGCGGCCGCCGCCATCTCGATCGCGATCGGGCTCGCGTTCGTATTCGTCCGCGCGCCGCATCCCTGGGGCTGGAACGGCTTCGACCATTACTACGAGCTCGGTCTCGCGCTGGCGCGCGGCGAGGGGTTCCCGACGACCGATGTTCCGTGGGGCTACGCGTACTTTCTCGCGTTCTTCTACCGCCTGGCCGGCGATCGGCCCTGGGTACCGCTGCTCGCCCAGGTGCTGCTGAATGGCCTGGTGCCGGTGATTCTCTACCGCCTCGTCGCGCCCGCGCTCGGTCCACGCGTCGCCGCCGTGGCGGCGCTGCTCGCCGGCGCCTTCTCGTTCAATACGGTGTACGCGTCGACGCAGTCGTCCGACGCGGTCTGCACCGTGATCTTCCTCGCGAGTCTGCTGTACTTTGCGCATGGGCTGTCGTCGAATCATCCGGCGGCATTCGCGGCGAGCGGGCTGCTCGCGGGCATCGCGCCCCAGTTCCGTCCGAACCTGATCCTGTTCCCGGCCGTCCTCGCCGCGGCGACGCTGCTGACGATCCGCGGATCCGCGCGACGTCGCATACCGGGGCTGGCCATCTATCTGACCGTGGCGGCCGCACTGATGCTGCCATGGACGATCCGAAACGCGCGTCTGACGGGCGCCTTCATCCCAACCAGCACGCACGGCGGCGTGCAGTTGTGGTACGGCACGCTGCAGACCGGCGAGTATCTGACCAGCCGGGCCTACAACCCACGCTCCGTGCTCGAGGCGCCCGCGTTCGACTATTCGAGCTTGTCGAACCAGCCGCTCGTCGTGAGCGCCGTGCGCGTCCCCTGCGGGTCGCCGCGCGCGGACCTTCCCACGCTCACCTACTGGACCGATCGCGACGCGGATCGGAGATCGGTCGCACCGGAGCCGGTGCCTCAGGACCGGGGCAAGCCGATGACGTTCCTCGTCCCCGGGCAGAGGATGGGCACGGTCGTCTACTACTACTTCGCCACGCCGGCGGAACACGGGGGCACCCAGTACACACCGTCGCGTGGCCCGCAGGATCCGTTCGTGTTCTTCGTCGACGATCGGCATCTCGAGGACCTGGACCGCCATGACGATCTACACGACGCGTTCGACGTCGTCCGCGTGGTGCGATGGCTGGCGTTCCACGACGGTCCGCCGGGGGCGCGCGTGGACCTGAACGCCGATGGACGCGTCGACGAGGCCGACTTGCGCCGGCTCGTGGCGCGGCTCATGAACGAAGAGGACGACTACACCAACCCTGAAGTCGATGTGGTGACGCGGTTGGACGTCGCCGGCGACGCCGCCACGCTCCGGCTCACCGACGGCTCCGCGTTCGTGGTGCCGCGCGCCTGGAGCGGACGCATCACGGACGTGACAGCCACCGGGAGCCTCGCGCCGAAACTCTGCTACGCGCGGCGCCGGCAGGCGGCGCCCGCCTCGATGGACCCCCGCGACCCGTGCGGCGACGTCGAGCACGTGCGGGTCAACGACGTCTTCTACCGGGCGGAGCCGCACATGATGCGGCGCTACACGGCGCTCGCGCTCGACAACATCACGCGCGGCCCGCTGGGGTTCGCCGCCGCGTGCCTCTACCGGGTCGGACGGCTGTTCGTCGTCGCGGGCACGGACGATGTGCGCACGGCGCATCAGTTCGAGGCCAGCGGCCGCGTGTACCGCACGGCGACGCTCGCGTCGCTGTCGTTCGCGATCCTCGGCGCGGCCGGCATCGTCATCGCCTTGCGGCGGCGAGAACGGCCCTGGCTGCTGCTGTTGCCGATCGTGTACGTGCCGGCCACGATCTGCTTCGTGCTGACGAACATGCGATACACGGTGACCGTGCAGCCCCTGCTCTTCGCGTTCGTCGCCGTCGCCCTCACGGCTGCCGCCGACGCGCTGCGGCGCCGGCCAGCGCGGGATGGTGGATCGCCGGAAAGACACGATCCTCCAGGTACGCCAACAGCGCCTCGGCCTTCGTGAGATTCGCGTTGCCGAACGCGTGGGCCTTGGCGGCGGGCATCTGCGACGGGCGGCGATGGAGGAATGTGTCGAAGACGCTGAACACCGGCGTCGATTCGCCCATGACCTCGAGGAAGCGTCGATTCTCGAGCCCGACTCCACCGTCGTAGAACATGTCGCCATCGGGGCACACGAGCGGAATGACGTTCAGGAAGAACACGATCCGATACAGCCCGTCGCGGTTCAGGCGCTGCAGCTCGCGCACGGCCCGGACCCAGACCGGCCAGCGTTCACTGCGCTGCATCGCCTCCACGAGCGCCGGATTCGGCGTTTCTCCGCCCACACACGGGTTCGCCGCGATCTGGTCATCGGTCAGCCGATCGTATGGCGTGAGCTGCTGACGATCGGGGAGGGCGACCTCGCCCGGGATGGTTAGCAGACGCTCTTCGCTCCCCAGCGCTTCGAGCCGCTTGCGGAAGGCATCCGAGGCGGAGAGCTTCCACGCCAGGGTGAGCCAAACCTTCCGGTACAAGTCGAGCGAGTAGACGTGCCGCTGCGCGAGCCCCATCAGCTGACTGCGCAGCACGGCGACCTTCGACGGACCGACGACGTCGTAGTTGTCGAAGAGATCGTTTTCGTAGAAACCCACGATGACGAGATCGGGCTGGAACCTGGGACCGGCCTCCAGCAGATGCGCCAGCTCCTGCGCCGTGTTGTAGCCAGGCACGGCGGCGTTCCAGACCTGCCAGTCGACCTCGGGTCGCCACGCGCGCAGCTTCCCCTCGAGGAGCCGCGGGTATGTGTTCTCGGCGATCGACCCGTGGCCGAAGGTGACTGAATCGCCCAGTACGAGGATGCGGAACGTGCCCGGCTTCTTCCGCAGGTCGTATTCGCGATCGTCGCGCAGGCCAAGGCTGTTGGTGTGCACCGGCACGTCGGCAAACCACCCGGTGTAGTTCGAGGCGAGCCGGCTGCGGCGGACTGGATCGGCGAGAAACAATCCCGGCGCCCCCTTGTGAGGATCGACGATCATCCTGGCCCACACTTCCACTGCCGCGCCCAGCAGCCCCAGCGCAAGGAGCGTGGCCGGTATCGTCACGGTCAACAGCTTCCTGAGCGCCGGGCTCAAATCCAGCCCTTCCACCAATAGGCAGCGATCGCGACGTATTCCTGCAGCAGCCCGCGCACCTGTTCGAGGCTGGCGCCGCGCCCGTGCAGGTAGAACATGCTTTGCCGGACCGGCGTCGGAATGACGACGACGTCGGGCGCCGCACGGCGCCAGGTGAGCAACGCCCGGCGCATGTGATACGGGGAGCTGACGAGCAGAATGCGCCGCCAGCCCCGCTGCCGGAGAATGTCACGCGTGAAGCTGACGTTCTCGCGCGTGTTCGCCGCGGCGGTTTCGAGAAGAATCGCGTCCGCCGGCACGCCGTTGTCGACCGCCAGCCCCTTCATCACCTCCGCCTCGCGGAAAGCGAACCGGAAGCCGGACGAAAAGACGACAACCGGCGCGTAGCCCTGGCGGTAGAGATCGACGGCGGCGCGCACGCGCTCCTGATACCCCCCGCCGGCCTGCCCTGACTCACCCACGCCGCCGGCGAAGACGACAATCGCGTCCGCGTGCTGCGGCGGCGCGTCGACCTTGAGCGGTTTCGCAAGCCACCAGATCAACGGACTCTCGAACAGCAGGATCCAGGCAAGGATAACCGCGGCGACGATCTGCAGCGTGCGCCCTCGCGCGACGCGGTAGATCCGCGCCAGGCGCTCTTCCCACCGCTCGCCTTTTGCGTCGCGCTCGGCGAGTACCTCCTCCATCAGCCGGTTCATGGTCTCCATGCGCGCGTCCCAGCTGTTCTGACGCGCGGCGTCAATACGAGTGGCGACGACGGCGTCGGGAGCCGGTGTCAAAGCGCGGGCGATGGCGGCGGCGAAGCCGCCGGCGTCGGACGCGACCGCGATGACGTCGCCGTGCGCCTCGTTGAAGCGGCGGATCTCGGGCAGATCGCTGGCCACGACGGGAATCCCCATCGCGAGGTACTCGTTCAACTTCACCGGATAGACGCTGGCCGTGTATTCGCTGACACGGTAGGGCACCAGTCCAACGTCGAAGCCCTTGATGTACCGCGGCATGTCGGCGTGCGGCCGCTGCCCGAGCAGGTGAATATTGCCGACCGCTTCGAGCTTCGACACGTCCGTGTAATACGGGCCGACCAGCGCGAACGACGCGTCGGGCAGCGACGCCGCCAACTCGATGAGCAGCCTCTGATCGACCCACTGGTGCAACGCGCCGACGTAGCCGATGATCGGCCGTTTCAGCTGGACCAGGTCCTCCGGCGGCGGGTCGGCGGCGTCTCGCACGCGCGCGAACCCGGCGAAATCGACGCCTGCCGGCGACTGGTGCACGCGTCCGCCGAGCGCCTCGGCCCGTGCCCGCAAGCGCTCGGAGGTCGCGAACACCAGATCGGCTTCCTTGATCAGCTGCGCTTCGCTGGCCGTCACCCGTTTGGCCGAGGCCGAGCTCGACGAAAAATCGTCCGCGCAGAAATAGAAGACCGCCTTCGGCGAGACCTGCTCGATCAGGCTGCGCGCCAGCGGGGTCGGCAGGAACGTCCACACGATCGGCCGGACGAAGCCCGTGGCCTGCATCCAGCGATTCAGCGCGCGGAACAGCAGCACACGGTTGATCCATCCGGCAATCCGCGAGTACGGAAACGGCAGGAAGAGCGGCGAGTACACGAACAGATTTTCGCGCTCGACGCGAAACCCCTTCGTGCTGTGCCACCAGTTCCAGAGGCGTTTCTGGACCCGCGAGAGGTCGGCCACGCGCAGGCCGCGCACGCCGGTGTTCTCGATGTACAGCACGCGATTCCCCTGGGCGGCGAGCCGGGACATCAGCTCGTGATGCACCTGCCAGTGCTCGGACCAGTCGATCGACGAGATGCAGAGGATGTTGTGACCGCGCAGCATGGGGTCAGACGTGCAGGGCGGCGTCCGCGGTGGAGGCCGGGACCGCGTCGATGAACTCGCGATGCCACAGCTCGAGCATCAGGAGCACCCACAGGTGATGCGCGCGATCGGCGCGCCCGCGCAGATGATCGTCGATCAGGCGCTCGATGACCGGGCGCTCGAACAGTCCGCGCTCGGAGGCGCGGTGGCCGAGCAGATGGTCGGCCATGAACTCGCGCAGCTCGCCGCGAAACCATCGCCCAATGGGCACCGCGAAGCCGCGCTTGGCTCTCGACAGGTTTGCTGCGGGAACCAGATCGGCCACGGCGCGTTTGAGCAGGTGTTTGGACACGGTCCCGCGCAGCTTGAAGCGGCTCGGGAGCCGCGCCACGAACTCGACGAGATGATGGTCCAGGAACGGCGACCGCGCCTCGAGCCCGTTGGCCATCGTCGCGATGTCCATCTTGACGAGGAGGTCGGTCGGCAGGTACCACTCGGTGTCGGCGGCCAGAAAAGCGTCGACCGCATCCAGCCCCTGGCGTCGCGCGAACAGCGCCTCCAACGCGCGCGACGTGTAGTCGCGGCGGTAGTCGGCGCGCACGAGCGCGCGTTTCAGATCGCCGCTGAACACGCCGATCCAGCCCTGGTAGCGCGCCGCGCGGTCGCCCGCCGCCGCCCGGAGAAAGCGGTGGATCCGCGAGCGCAGCGACCGGCGCTCGGCGCTGTCGGGCAGGACTCGACGCACACTGCCCTCCGCGATTGCGCGCAGCGGCGCCGGCACCGCGTGCCACGTCTCGGCGAATCGATTTGCCAGGTGCCATCCGTAGCCGGCGAACACCTCGTCGCCGCCGTCGCCGTTCAACGCCACGGTCACGTGCTGCCGCGTGAGCCGCGCCAGGTAGAACGAGGGGATCGCCGACGAATCGGCGTAGGGCTCGCCGTAGTGCCGCACGAGCGTCGGGAGCACGTCCAGCGCCTTCGGCTCGACGATGAACTCGTGGTGATCGCAGCCGTAGCGGGTCGCCACTTCCCGCGCGTACGGCAGCTCGTTGTAGTCCGCTTCGTTGAAGCCAATCGAGAACGTTTTCACGGGCCGATCCGTCAGGCCGGCCATGATCGCCACCACCGCACTCGAATCGATGCCGCCGCTCAGGAACGCGCCGAGCGGCACCTCGCTGATGAGCCGCTTGCGGACCGCGGCGGTCAGCAAGTCGCGCACGCGCGCCGTCGCCTCGGCTTCGCCAATCTCGAGCTTCGGCAGGTAAGCGAGCGACCAGTACGTGCCGACGCGCGCGCCGTCCCGATCGCGCGTCAGGATCGACGCAGGCGGGAGCTTGCGGACGCCGCGGTAGATGGTCAGCGGCGCCGGCACCGACATGAACGTCAGGTACGCGTCCAGCGCTTCCGGGTCGAGCTCGAGCGGCATGTCGCCGCCGGCGAGCAGCCCCTGGAACTCCGACCCGAAGCGCAGATGCCGTCCATCGTCGGCGTACAGCAGCGGCTTCTTGCCGAACCGGTCCCGCGCGAGGACCAGACGCTCACGGCGCGTGTCCCAGAGCGCGAGGGCGAACATCCCCTCGAGGTCCGCGACGAACGCGTCGCCTTTGTCCTCGTACAGATGAACGATGACCTCGGTGTCCGAGGAGGTGCGGAACCGGTGACCGCGCGCCTCGAGGTCGCGCCGCAGGGCCTGGAAGTTGTAGAGCTCGCCGTTCAGCACGGTCCAGATCGTCTCGTCCTCGTTGGCGATCGGCTGGTGGCCGCCGGCGACGTCGATGATGCTGAGGCGCTGGCTGCCCAGCCCCGCCGTGACGCTGCCGGCCGGGCCGCCGGGCGCGAACCTGAGCACGCCGCGATCGTCAGGGCCGCGATGGCGGATCGCGTCGCACATGGCGATGAGCGTCGTCTCTTCGACCCGTCGCCCGGAAAAACTCACGGCTCCTGCGATGCCGCACATGTCAGGCGTCCCCGGCGAGCTCGCGGTACAGCGCGACGTGATCCGCAGCCGTACGGTCGAGCGAGAATCGAGCGGCCACGGTCTGGCGCGCGCGGGCTCCGAGACGGGACCGCCGCGCGGCATCGTTCAGCAGCGTGCGAAGCGCGTCCCCGAACGCGACGCGATCGTCCGGGTCAATCAGCACGCCGTCTTCACCGTCGGTGATGATCGAGTCGGTCACGCCGGGCAGCCGCGACACGATGCAGGGCAGACCGGACGCCATCGCCTCCAGGACGACGTTGGGCAGCCCTTCGCGCGTCGACGGCAGCACGAAGACGTCCGCCGCGCGATACCACTGTTCGATCGCCGCGGCCTGCTCGATCATGAGGACGCGATCGGCGCACTGGAGCCGCGCCGCGTCGCGCCGGATGCGATCCGCGAGGCTGGCGTCCACCTCGTAGTAGTCCGAGCGCGTGCGTCCGACGAACACGAGCGCGCTCTCCGGCGCGCCGGCGAATGTGCCGGTCCAGGCGTCGAACGCCAGATCGGGACGCTTCTCATGGGAAAAGAATCCGACAAACAGGACGATCGGCCGATCGGAGGGCAGTCCGAGGCCGCGGCGAATCTCCGCCTGCTCGCCGTCGGCGGGCGGCCGGAAGCGTGCAAGGTCGACGCCGTTGGGAATCAGCCGGAACTTCTCGCGGGGCAGGCCGGCGTCCGCGTGGCGCGCCGCGAAGGCCGGGCTGACGCCGACGAATCGGTCGGCACGGGCAAAGCTCCGGAACACCCCGCCGCCTTTCTCTCTCATCGACATGGCGTCGTCGTGGCCGAGCGAGGTTTCTTTCACGATGATGCGGCGTCCGAGCAGGCGCGCCAGCGCGATCACGACGCGAGATTTTGCGGAAAAGCCGTGCAGGTGCACGATCTCCGCGCGCCGCTCGAGCCGCCACGCCGCGAGCGCGAGCCGGGGCGTGGCGAGCAGGCGGAGCAGCCGGCTGCGCGCGCTGACCAGGATCCGCCGCACCGGTACGCCGTCGACCTCGTCGTCGCCGGGCAGCGAGCGATCGACGGCCGTCGTCAGCACCGTGAAGCGCACGCGATCGCCGCAGGCAGCGACGAGCGCGCGGCACTGAAGCCCCGCGCCGCTCGTTTCCGGGAAGTACGCGCCGGTGACCATCAGCACGGACGGGCGCGGCGCATCACTCACGCGCGAAGACGCTCATGTGGCCGGTGCGCGCCAGGAGCTGGAACCCCGCCCGCGTGACGTCGTCTTTCAGCGCGTCCAGGTCCGGGCTGATGTGCTGATATTCGACCGCGCCCTTGTCGTCCAGGTCCAGCGCGAGCATGGACCGCCTGGCGGCGGCGGCCAGGATGTCGTGCAGGGTCCGGCGCGGGTCGTCCAGATGCTCGAAGACGTCCTTGGCGAACACCAGGTCGAATGGACGGTCGCGGGGAATCGCGGGCGGCCGGCCCGCGTGCGCCAGGATGTGGTGAAACGGCAGGTCGTGCGTGCGGCACGCCCACGCCGTGAAGCGCGTGTAGATCGCGTCGAGCTCCACGACGGTGAGCGATTCGCACCACGTCGGCCCCGCTTCCCACAAGAGGTTGAGGAACCCGTGGGGCAGACCGGCGCCGACTTCGAGGACTCTGGCCCGCGGGACGCGCTCGCGCATCAGCCGGTAGGGTTCGATGTAGTTGTCGGCAAGCACCGAGGGTGACGCCGCGTACGCGAGGAACGTCATCGTCAGCTGCAGTTCCTGATTCTTGTAGTACTCGTCCAGCCGGTCGGTAAAGTCGGGCGCGAAGAGGTACCAGAGATCGCCGATGAAGCGATTGGCGGGGCGGATGATGCCGCTGCGCTGATGCCGCCAGAACAGCTCGAGGAAGGCGTCGCGCGAAAGCGCGCGCGCGCCGTACTCGCCCGCAATGAAGCGGTGGAACTCGTCGAGGAGCCGGTGTGCATAGGCGAGCTGCTCACGGTCGAAGCCCGACGTGCGAGGCGCCAGGCCGGCCAGCCGGCCAACGCGCGACAGGATCCGGCGGGGGGTCCAGCGCCGACGCGGGGATGCCTTCACTGGATCGCCTGAGACGTGGCCTGGGTCAGCTGCGAGAGCACGTTCAGATACCGCAGCGCGACGACGCCGGTGCTGTAGCGGTCGATGACGGTCCGCCGTGCCCGGGCGCCCATGTCGGCGCGGCGGTCGGGATCGGCGCACAAGCTGGCGAGCGCGACCCTCCATTCCTCCGACGTGCTGGCAATGATGCCGCCGCCGCCAGACAGGATTTCCACGTACGACGACTGCGGGCTCGCGACCGCCGGCAGACCCACCGCCATACCCAGCGCGATCTTGTACTCCGTGTGCCCGAGCTCGTACGCGTTGCACAGCCGCTTCGGCGAAATGATGATGTCGCTGTCGAGCAGAGCCCGAGCGTGGCGCGCGTCTGAAAAGGGCGTCATCAGGCGGCACGGCACGAGGCGCTCGAGCTCCGGCAGGCAGTCGGGCCGCTCATCGCACACGAGCAGCAGCTCGACGTCGGTCATCTCCGGCAGCACGTCGCCGAGCAGCAGCAGGTGCACGGCCTTCTTGGCAATGCCGCTCCAGGCCAGCCGCACGGGCCGGCGCGCCGCGTGCACGCGTTCACCCGCATACACGTCGAGGTTGACGTTGTCTGGAATCCAGGTGACGTGGGGGTTGTACGCGCGGATGATTCCCGCCAAGTAGGAGGAATCGGCGACCACGTGGTCGGCGAACCTCGTCATCCAGATGGCGTCGGCCTGCTGTGCTTCTGTCGGCTGCGTTCCGGGAACGAAATAGTCTCCCCAGATCTCGTAGTAGTTGATGTTCGCGTCGAACACGACGCGACCGCCCGATCGACGGATCGCCTGCGCCTCCGCCTGGCACCGGGCATCCATCATCTTCTGGAAGATCACGAGGTCGTATCGCTCGCCGCTCCGGTACAGCTCGTTGTGAAACAGATCGCTGTGCCCGTTGATCCACTCGGCCACGCGGCCCACGCGCATGCCGGTGAACGAGTCGAGCTGGTCGAAGCGACGCTTGCGGTCCGGAAACGAGTCGTAGGTAATCCAGCCGATGCGGAACGGTTTGGTCAGCCCTTTGGACGCGGCGCGCCAGCGGAGCGCCTGGACGACACTGCGCACGCCGGGTGTCCGCCCGATCGCGCGGCGTGCCAGCCCGCGGATTCGATCGCCGCGCCGCGGCGTCACCGGGTAGCCCTCGCGCGCCAGCGCCAGGACGCCGGCACGAGTGGGCATCGGTTTCCGCGTGGCGCCGGCGATGGCGTCGAGGTACTGCGGAAAAATCAGATCGGGCGCGAAGAGCCGTTCCGCCCGTGCCCTCGCGGCGCGCGCCAGATCCTCGCGCCTGCTCCTCACCTCGTCGAGGGCCGCGCGAAACCCCACCTCGTCGAGGGCCGCGCCGCACTCGCCCACCAGCTCCGGCACGCCGCCGCTGCGGCGGTACACCACGGGCAGGCCGCTCGCCAGCGCTTCGATGATCACATTGGGACACGGGTCGTTTTCGGAGAGATTCAGGAAGACGTCAGACGCGCGCAGGACGCCAGCGAGATCCTCGCGGCCCAGATAGCCGAGCAGGTGCACGTTGGGCCGGGCGCCCACGTGCTCGAAGCGGCCGCACAGCACGAACGACACGTCGGGGTTTTCGGCGGCGAGCTGATCGATCTGCCACGTGCCCTTTTTCCGGTTCGTGCTCCACGAGACGCTGGCCACGCGGACGGCGGACGGCGGCAGGTCGCGCCGTGGACCGTCGGGACGAAAGCGCTCGAGGTCCGCCGGGTTGTAGATGACCGGCCCGTCCTGCGCCACGACCTTGAACTTCTCTCGCACGCTGTGGCGCGAATACTCACTCTGGAAAATCGTCAGGTCCGCCAGGATGTTGACCCGCGCCTGGCGATCGTCAGCATCGTCGGTTCGCCCGTAATCGCGGGCGGCGCCGTCGACACGCTGAACCACGCGAAGGGTCGGCGTGCGACGCTTGGCGGCGTGCACGGTGTCGAACGGCACGGCCCACGAGTTCACGAACAGCACGTCGAAGTCGTCGTCGATCCGGCGCGTGAAGGGCACGCCGTGCGCCTCGAGATGGGCCGTGAACGCCGCCACGAAGGTGTACATGCCGCCCTCGGGGCGATAGTCGATGGGGATGCAGAGTTTCAAGGAGAGGTTCAGATCGGATCCGGGAAGTACATCTTCGTGTCCACGTACCACCGCTCGAAGAACGTGTGGACGTCCGTCGCGCGATCGCCGGTCCAGCCGAGCGGCGATTGACGATCGGTTTTTCGGGCCACCATGCAGAGCACGTCGTGATCGATGTAGCGGTTCGTGTGAACGACGTCGAATCCGCTGACCGCCAGAATGCCCTTCAGCGTGTTGGCGCTGAAGCGGAACGCGTGCGTGTCGGCCGGATTCTGGCTGAAGTAGGCGTGGAGCGGTTTCTTGAACGGCACCAGCACGCGGCTCCCGGTCGCCACGACCACATGGCCGCCCGGGCGCAGCGCTTCGTACGCGCCCTCAAGCATGGCCTTGCAGTCCTGACAGTTCTCCAGCGTCCACAACATCGAGACGATGTCCATCGGCCGCCGGGACGCCTGTCCGCTCGTCAGGTAGTCCTCGATGGTGCCGGTAAAGTGCTCGATCCCGGCCTTGGCCAGCAGCGCGCCGTTGGCGATCGAGGGCTCGATCCCGAACACGCGGGCGCCGTAGGCCGCGCCGCCGGCGAGCCGCAGGAAGTGCCCCTCCCCTGCGCCGATCTCCGCCACGAGCTTGCCGCCCAGGCCGATCCACGACTGCACCAGCTCGGCGACGTAGGTCAGCCGCGCGGTGACCGCCGGGATGGCGGCGGTGTAGCCGCTGCCGAAGATCTCCGACGACCACACGTCGGCAATCCGCTGTGCCGAGCGGCGACGCTTCACGTAGACGAAGCCGCACCGCCAGCAGATGTCGATCGGCTCGCCGAGGTGGAACTCCCGCGAGTGGGGAACCTCGAGGCTCCGCGTGTCGCCGCAGAGGTCGCACGGAAATTCGACGGCATCGTCACGTGTGAGATCGCCTGTTGTCATGGCTTTACTGAACCGGATAGCGCAGACGCCAGTTGCCGCCGTCCCGCACCCAGAGCTCGGAGTTGCGGTGGAGATCGATGATGTCGATGAGCTCGCCGCGCGTCATGCCGAGGTAGTCGAGCACGTCCGGCAGGAATTCTTCGGGAAACTCGCCGTCCCACCGGCGTGCGACGTCGACGGCATCCGCGCGCGTCATCTGGCCATTCTGAATCATCCGGCACGCGTCGCGCACGGCGCGGCCGAACCCGAACTTGATGTACTGCAGGTAATAGTAGAGGCTGTCGGTCTTGTCGTCGAGGCTGTCGAAATCGGTGAACGTCCCGGGCGTGCGACCCTCGGGGTGCGTGGCGAACGGCATCCTCTCGCGGATGAACTGATAGTTCTCGAGCATGCTCCACCTGAAGAAGTAGCCGAAGTAGAGCGCGGTCACACCGGAGGAGCGGACCGACTCGCTGGGGGGATAGACGTAGGGCGCCAGATCGGCGGCGGCAATCTCATCGTCGGTCCAGTTGCGCGGATCGTCGCCGATCTGGTGCTCGATGACCTCGGTGAGGTCGCGGATCTTCTTCGATTCTTCCGTGAGCACGCGCCCGCCATATTCGCTCTCGCCGTGCTCGGCGTAGAACACGAGCGGCACGCGGTACTGAACCGCGACCTGCAGCGGCACCGCGTTCACCCCGGCATCCCACGCGACTTTCAGGTTGCCGCGTTCGATGAGAAAACGGCGCGACAGCCGCCGATGCACCCGCTGATTGGGACGGAAGTAGATGTGGTCGAACCCGAGCCTGATGAGCGCCTCGCGATTCTGCGCGCCGACCTCGTTGGGGAGCAGCGGCGAGAAGGTGACGAGCAGCGGGTTGAGCCCGAACTCGAACTTCAGCCGGTGGGCGATGCGGCTGCTGTCCTTGCCGCCGCTCCACGGCACCACGCAGTCCCAGGCGCCGGACCTGCCGCGGTCGGGCTCGATGAGACGCAGGAACTCCGCCCGCCTGGCGTCCCAGTCGATGCGGGCTTTCTCGTCCGCGTGGCGGCACGCGTTGCAGACGCCTTCCCCGTCGAAGACGATCCGTGGACGTGTATCGGGCATGATGCAGCGCGTGCAATAGCGAACCGACCGCCCGGATGCGGGCATCACAGAGGCCATGCGTCAGGTCCTGACCGGAAGGCCGGCATCGTGCAGATAGCGTTTCGCGCTCCGGATGCTGGCTTCCGTGAAGTGGTAGATGTTCGTCGTGCAGACGGCCGAGGCGTGGCCCTGTACGAAGCCGTCGCGGAAGTGCTCCCAGTTACCGGCGCCGCCGCAGACGAGCACCGGCACCGACACGGCATCCGCGACGCGCGCGTTCAGGTCGTTGTCGTAGCCTTCGAGCGCGCCGTCTCGCTCGATCGCGGTGATCAGAATCTCGCCCGCCCCCAGGTCCTGGGCGCGGCGGGCCCAGTCGACCGGATCCAGGCCCGTGGGCCGCGCGCCGAACTCCGCGCACACCTCGTACCGGCCGTCCGCGTGCCGGCGCGCGTCCATCGACACGACGACGCACTGCGCGCCGTAGAGCTCCGCCGTCTCGGAAATGAGCGCGGGCCGATCGAGCGCGCCGGTGTTCATGACGACCTTGTCCGCGCCCGTCCTCAGCAGCCGGTGCACATCGTCCACGCTGCGAACCCCGCCGCCGCACGCCAGCGGCACGAAGCATTCGCGGGCGAGGCGCTCGATGACCTCTTCGAAGGAGCGGCGGTGGCCGAGCCCCGGACGCGTGATGTCGAGCGCGACGATCTCATCGACCGACCACGTGTCCACGAAGTTGAGCGTGTACCGGTAGTCCGGCCGGAAGATCTTCGTGCGGAACAGCACGCCGTCGTTCAGGGTGAGCACGGTCACCACACGGTGTCGCAGCATCGCTCACGCCACCGACAGGAAATTCCGGAGCAGCTCGAGGCCGACGCGCTGGCTCTTCTCCGGATGAAACTGCGTGCCGAAAATGTGGCCGCGAACGACGGCCGCCGTCACCCTCGCCCCGTAGTCGCACTCGGCCTCGACGAGCGACGGATCGTCGCAGCAGATCTGGTAGCTGTGGACGAAATAGAACAGCGCCTCCTGCGGAATGCCCGCGAAGAGCGCGGAATCGCGGTTGTGCCGGACCGCATTCCAGCCGACGTGCGGCACGCGGAACCCGGCCGCGGGCGCGATCCGCGTCACGCGGGCGTCGATCCAGCCCAACCCGTCGTGGCGCCCGAACTCGTCGCTCTCGCGCGCCAGCAGTTCCGCGCCGAGGCAAATGCCGAGGATCGGCCTGCCGCGCTCGTGAACGAGCCGCGCCAGCCCGTCCACCAGGCCCAGACGCGTCAGCTTGCGCATGCCGTCGGCGAACGCGCCGACGCCCGGCAGGATCAGCTTGCCCGCCTGCTCGAGCACGCGCGGATCGCTCGACACCACCGCCTCGTGGCCGAGCTTCTCGACGGCGCCCGCCACCGACCGCAGGTTCCCCAACCCGTAGTCCACGACGCCGACCTTCACCCGAGCTCCTCGAGGAACATCTTGCAGCCGAGGACGCTGAAGAGAAACTTGCTCTCGCTGTTGGTCAGATCGGTCCGATCGAGCAGCGGCGCGATCGCGTCGCGGCGGACGATGCGCCAGATCGGGCTGTCGTCGAGCACCGCGGCGCGCACGTCGGGATCGCCCGCATCGAGCAGCTCGGTCACGGACAGGTTGAAGCCGATCTTCCGTGGTTCGTCGAGCACGTGCGGCGGCACCAGGTCACGTACGGCGTCGCGCAGAATCGCCTTCCCGAACCCGTCCCGGATCAGGTGGCGCGTCGGAATCCGGTAGCAGAGCTCGACGAGCGAGCGGTCGAGATACGGCGAGCGGTTCTCGACCGACCAGTACATCGCGTTCAGATCGTCCTCATGCAGGATGATCGGCACGGCTTCGTGGGCCAGTTCATTGAGCATCCGGTTCCGCAACAGGTCGGACGTGAACGAGGTTTCGGCGAACGGCTCGGCGAACGGCTCATGCAGGCGGGCGGCGAACGCCGCCGCATCGAGGTAGATGTGATCGCGGAAGGCCGGAGCGTTGACGAACAGATTCGGGTCGGACAGGTGCGGGTTGCGGACGAAAGGCCGGACGCGGCGCTCCCACGCACGCACCGATGCCTCGTGCCAGGTGGGATTGCTGCTCACGACCGCGAGATACGCCAGGTGATGGTCGTAGTAGCCCGTCAGCAGCTCGTCGGCCGCGGTGCCGCTCACCGCGACCTTGTAGCCCGCCGCCGAAACGGCGTGCATCAGCCGCCAGTGACCGAAGTACGACAGCGTGTACACGGGCGCGTCGTGATACCGGACCAGCTCGCGCAGGCGATCCAGAAACCCGTCGCGCTCGACGGGCACGACGGTGTGACGGACGCCGAGTTGCCGGGCCGCGGCGATCGCCGTTGCGCGCTCGTCGTAGCGCTCGTCGGAGGACACGAGCGTGAATCCGTGCACGTCGTAGCCGCAGGCTTTCTTCGCGATCGCGATGATGGCGTTCGAGTCGACGCCGCCGCTCATGCAGAACGCCAGCGGCACGTCCGCGCGCAAGCGAAGCTCGACGGACCTGATCAGCCGCTCGCGAACGCCGGCCACCGCATCGTCGTAGCCGAGCGTCTCGTCCGGCTGGAACGCCAGGTGCCAGTACCGGGCTCTCGACTCACGCCCGTCGGACTCGATGCGAAGCGTGGTCGCCGCCGGCAGCTCCTCGAGGTCCTTGAAGAAGGTGGATGGCTGTTTGTTGAGTGCCTTGTAGCCGTTCACCAGGAACCGGCGCACCTGTGACAGGTCGGGCTCGAACCGTCGGCCGGAGAGTGCGCCGATGAACTTGGGCTCCGATCCGAAATAGATGCCGTCGGCGGCGCGGGCCAGATAGAGCGGCTTCTCGCCGAAACGATCGCGCGACAGCGTGAGCGAGCCATCCGCCTCGTCGTACACCGCGAACGCCCACATGCCCTCGAAGCCGTCGAGCGCGGTCCACCCCTCGGCGTCGATCGCCGCCAGCAGCACCTCGGCGTCCGACGCGGTGCGGAACGAACGGCCCCGCGCGCACAACCCCGCGCGCACCTCCCGGTAGTTGTAGAGCTCGCCGTTGTAGGTCAGCCACTTGCGCCCGACCCGCATCGGCTGGTTCGACCGGGCATCGAGATCGATGATGCTGAGCCGGGCGCTCAACAGGTACGCCTGCCGCTTCGCCGGCGTCTCGTGGTGCACCCACGCGGCGTGGTCCGGGCCGCGCCGCCGCATGGTGGACAGGCAGCGCTCGATGCGCACCTCCGGCAGCAGCTCGGTCCCGAAATACCCGGCAATCCCGCACATGGTTACTCGACGTCTCCCGCCGCAATCTGCTCGCCGGCCGCCACGGCGCGCCGGAGCCGGCGGCCGATGAGCCGCGACTCCTCACCGGGGGGCAGCCCGCCGGCTGGCCGCAGCCACATCAGGTCGGCGCCGGTGATGACGTGCGCGCGGTCGAGATGCGCCGCCGCGACGATCGATCGGCGAAACTGCGTCAAACCCGGTGTCTCGCTGGGCTGCGGTTCTTTGATCGCCGCCCCGACAATCGCCGCCGCGCGCTTCACGTCCCGTACGAGGCGTCGAAACTCTTCCGGATCGGCCGAGAGCTGGTGGTCCCGAAAATCCGACAACCGCTTGTCGAGCGTGAAGTGTTTCTCGATGATCCGGGCGCCCGCCGCCACCGCGAGGACGCAGGTCTCGATGCCCAGCGTGTGGTCCGAGTACCCGACGGTGACGCCGCATGCGCGCTGCAGCACGCCGATGGCGGCGAGGTTCGCTTCCTCGATCGGCGCAGGATAGCTGCTCACGCAGTGGAGCAGGCCGAGCTCGCCGTCGATTCCGCCCGCCCGCCACCGCTCGCCGATGAGCGCCGTCGTCCGCAGCACGCCCGCCAGATCGGTCAAGCCTGTCGACACGAGGAGCGGACGGCCCGTCTCGCACACCCGGGCGATGAGCGGAAAGAAATCGTTGTCGCCCGACGCGATCTTGTAGGCATCGACCAGCGGCTCGAGCGCGGCCGCGGACTCGAGATCGAGCGGGGTGGAGAGGAACAGCAGGCCGAGCGAGCGCGCCAGCGCCGAGAGCTCCGCAAAAGCCTCGGGCGAAAGCTCGAAGCGGGACATCCGCTCGTAGCGCGCCGCGTCGGCCGGCGACACGAACAGCCGGGTGCGGAACGTCTGACACTTGACGGCGTCCGCGCCGCACGACGCAGCCTCGTGGACCAGCTGTCGCGCGCGCTCCAGGCTGCCCTCGTGGTTGTTGCCGATCTCGGCCACGACGAGCACTGCCCGGTCGGTGTCGAACGGTCCGATGCGCATGGGCCGGGCGGTCATGGGCGGGTGTGCTTGTGCAGCACGAACGTGGTCCGGGTCACGACAAAGCCGAGGCGCTGGTAGAACGCGAGCGACGGCACGTTCGCGGCCTGAGTCCCGACCAGGTACCGCGCGACCCGGTCGCGGTAGTGCTCGAAGAAGGTCGCGACCAGCGCCGTACCGACACCGGAGCGCTGGCGGTCCGCGCGAATGCCGATCAGGTCGATGACGGCCGTCGCCGTGGCATCTTCGGAGGAGACGAGCGCCGCGAGGAATCCGGCCGGACGCTGGTCCCGATCGAGCGCGACGAACAGGCGGTCGCCGCGGACGCCGCGCACGTAGCTCTCGATCCACGAGCGCTTGAGCGCGTGTGCAACGGCCGTGGGAATCAGCGGGTCCAGGTGAAACCGCGTGTAGCGAAACGCGGACCCGGCGATCTCGAGCACGCCGTCGCGGTCGTCGGGCTGCTGGACGCGGACGATCACGGATTCGTGACCGGCAACGGTCGCGATCCCGAGCGGCCGGCTCATCACGACGTTGACGTCGACGACGTAGAAGCCTTCGGCGGAGAGGGTGCGCACGGCTTCCACGTCGGTGGTCGCCACCTTCGCGAAATACAGCGCGCGCCGATGGCGCTCGGCGTGCTCGCGCAGTGCGTCGATGCAGGCGCCCGACGCGGCAGCCCCAGGCCACTCGACGCGGAACGCGTCACCGCCGAGCTGGGCGCCGAGCCAGCCGTCAGCGATCACCAGCCGCTCACTCAATTCGTTCAACGGTTTTCGTCAGGCATTGGACGGCTGCGCCACGTCGCCCAGCGAGCGGTACCACGCGACGTATTCCTTCATGCCGCGCTCGAGCGAGTACTCGGGCGAGTATCCCAGCATCGCGGCGGCTTTCTTGATGCTCATCGTGCCGCGCACCGGCATCAGCGCGTCGCGCTCGACGTACTCCACTTCGAGATCGGGGAATTCGCGACGCAGGATCCCGATGAGGTCCTGGATCGCGCGGGCCCCGCCGTACGTCACGTTGAAGATCTGGTTGCGCGCCTCGGGCTTCTGAATGGCCAGGCAGAGCCCCTGCACCAGATCGGCGATGTAAGTGAAGTCGAGGCGCTCGGTGCCGTCGCCGTCCACCCGCAGCTTCAATCCGGCCAGCGCGTTCTCGATGAACGCCTGCCCCACCCGCCGGCTGACGCAGCGCGGTCCGTACAACGCCGACGGCCGGAGGATGGTGTAGGGCAGCTTGGTGACCTGCCCGTACGCGATCACGAGCTTCTCGCCGGCGACCTTGAGCGCCCCGTAGATGCCGATCGGGTTCAAAGGGTGGTCCTCCGATACCTCGGGTGTCTGGAAGTCGCCATACGCCATGCTCGACGACAGAAAGATGAAGTGCTCGGCGAGATCCTTGGCGAAATCGAGGGCATTCTCAAGCGTGCGCAGGCTATGGTCGAACGTGCTGTACGGGTCTTTGTTCGCTTTGCCGGCGTGCGAGACCGCGGCCAGGTGCACGATGACCTGCGGCGCAATCTGGCTCAGCAGTCTCGAAAGCGCCGAGTAATCGCGCGCGTCCTGCGGATGCAGCGGAATGCCAGCCTTGCGCAGCAGGTCGAGACGCTGATTCAGGATGGCGAGCGACAGCTCCCGATTGTAGAGCTCGGGGTTCGAGGTGTAATAGAGCAGGTTGTTCACCTGGAGACTGTCCACGACCTCCACGTGCGCGCCCTGCTGCTTCAGCGTCAGCGCCAGGTGATGACCGATGAAGCCGGCCCCCCCGATGATCGCCACGCGACGGCCTGCCACGTTCAGATTCATGACCGCATCTCCCTCGCCGCCAGCGCGACGGCCGCGGCCATGTAGGCGACATCGTCAGCCGCCACATGAAGGGCCACCGGCAAGGCGAGCGTCTCGTCGCTGACCGACGCCGCGGCGGAATACGCCGCGGCGGCGTAGCCGTATTTCTCGCGGTAGTAGGTCATGCGCGGCACCGGCTGCGGATAGTGCACGCTGGTGCCGACGCCCGCTTCGTTCAAGCGCAGCACGAACGCGTCGCGGCGCGCGGCGAGCGGTCCGGAGAGACGGAGCGTGAGGCAGTAATGGCTGCTGGCTGCCGCCGCGTCGGCGGCATCGATGACGTCGACCAGGTCGATGCCGGAGACTCCGCGCGCGAGCGCTTCGAAGTTGGCTCGGCGCCGGCTGAGAATCTCGCCGATGCGGGCGAGCTGCGCCCGCCCGAGCGCCGCCTGCATTTCACTCATCCGATAGTTCAGTCCGAGCGTCGGCACGTCATACATGCCGGGAATCTTGCGTTCGGCAAACGTGCGATCGACGCCGAACGCGCGCAGCTTGCCGACACGGGCGGCAAGGTCCGCGTGCCGCGTGAGGAACATGCCACCCTCGCCGGTCGTGATGTGCTTCACGGGATAGAACGAAAAGCAGCCGGCGTCACCGAACAGACCCACGTGACGGCCGGCCCAGCGCGCGCCGAGCGCGAGCGCGCAGTCCTCGACGACCTTGAGGCCGCGCCGCTCGGCCATCGCGCAGATCGCGGGCATGTTGCAGGGGATGCCGACGAAGTGCACGACCGCCAGCGCCCTGGTCCGCGGCGTGATCGCGGCCTCGAGCGCCTCCGCGGTGACGTTGCCGGTCGCTGGATCGCAGTCGACGAACACCGGCCGCGCACCGGTCCACTCGACCGCGTGCGCCGTCGCCGTGTGCGTCTCGGCCGGCACCAGGACCTCGTCGCCGGCGCCCACGCCGAGCGCGAGGCAGGCCAGGTGCAGCGCCGCCATGCACGAGCTCACAGTCAGCGCGTGGGCGCCGGCCCCGGCGAACGCCGCGAACTCGCTCTCGAACGCCTTTCCCTGCGGGCCGTGCGTGAGAATAGGACCGTCGAGCACGCCGAGCACGGCCCGGCGATCCGCATCGGTGATCCAGGGGCGGCCGAACGCGATCTCGCGGACCTTAGACATAGAGGACATCGATGGCTTCTCCAGAACGCGCCGCGCGATCCGCCGCCGCGCACGCGCTGATGACGTTGAAGTCGTGCTGGGCAGCTGCCGCCGGATCCAGACGGCTGACGATGCGATCGACGAAGGCCGGAATCAGATCGCCCTTGGAGGCCGGCAGGGACACGAGGTCGAGGCGCTCGGGCCGGCCATCCCGCGATGAAAACAGGCGCGACCCCTGGTCGTCGTGAATCAGCGTGGCGCGCGTGCCGAACACGCGCAGCACGTGCTGGTGCGGATGCACGCAGCCGAAGTTCGCCGAGATTCGGCCGACGAGCGACGACGGGAACTGAAACGTCGCCGCCTGATAGTCATCGTACCTGAAAGCGGTGTCGTCGGTGCACAGCCGGTTCCCCGCCCCGGTCACGCGCCGGGGCTGCTGCCCGGTGAGCCACAGCATCAGGTCGACCAGATGCACGCCACCGCCCTCAAGGACGGAGTAGTCGGACACCTGTCCGCGCCATCCCTCGGTAATTTTCGGCAGCCGTCCGTACAGGTAGTCGCCGTCGACGGCGTAGACGTCGCCGAACCGTCCGGCGTCGACGGCATCCTTCAGCCATCGGTACAGCGGCGCCGCGCGCAGCACGAGATTGGACGCCAGATGCACGCCGGCGCGCTGCCACGCGTCCTTGATGAGCCCCAGCTCTTCGACGGTCCGGCACAGGGGCTTTTCCACGAACACGTGCTTGCCCGCGCGCAGCGCCTTCATCACCTGCTCGAAATGCGCATCGTCATACGAGGCAATCGAGACAATGTGGACGTCCGGGTCGTCGAGGATGGCCTCGACGTTCGGGGCGACGTCGCCCTGAGCCAGCGCCGCCGCCATCCGGCGCGCCCGATCGCCGTCGAGATCGTACAGCCAGCGCAGGCGGCACGCGGGCAGCGCCAGATAGGCGCGCGCGTGCGCTTCGCCGACGCCGAGTCCGATCACGCCGACGCCAAGGGGTGTCACTCGGGTGGCCTCATGCCCGGCGGCCGGGACCGATCGAGAAGGCTCGTCCCCTCGAGACGCGCGAGATCTTCGGGCGTGTCCACGGCGAAGCTCTCCGCGGCCAGTGCGGCGCCGCCCGACCCGACGTTCCGGATCCGATAGCGGTCGGGGCGGCTGTAGAAAAACGGCGTGACGTGCTCGCGCTCTTCGGGGGTGACGGCATCGGCGTCGACGGCGAGGAGCGCGGAGCGGCGGATCAGCTCCGCGTTGCGGCCCTTCGGAAACGTCCGAGGGAAAATCGTGGTCACCAGATCGCACTGTCCGTCGTCGGCGGCGTGAATCACCTGCCGCAGCACGCTTCCATCCAGCAGCGGGCTGTCCGCGCTCACGCGCAGGATCCACTCCGAGGCGCAGGTCCGCGCCGCCTGCTGGAATCGAGCCAGCACGTTTTCGAGATCGCCGCGCACGACCGCGACGCCCCGCTCGCGAAGGAACGCGTCGAGCACGTCGTCGGACGGCTGATCGCTCGTGGCCACGATCGTCGCGTGTGGGCCGACGATGGCGCCGACTTCGCGGAGCACGTGGACGATGATCGGCTCGCCGCGGAACGGCGCGAGCACCTTGCCCGGGAACCGGCGCGAGCCCATGCGCGCCTGCACGATGGCCGTGATCGTCATGCGCTCAGGATCCAGGTCCGCCAGCGCGCCAGCGTCACGCGTCCGCGTTTGCCGAGGAGCGTGATCGCGAGAAGGCGCGCCCATGACAGCGGCGTGGCCAGCGCCGGCCGGCGGCCGAGCGCGTGCGCGTACACGCGGGCTGCCTGGCTGCGGGTGCCCGGCCGTGCCCGATACGCGATGGCGTCGTACTGTCGCGCGAGCGTGCGGAGGAAATCGCGGTCGCGCCGGACGGCAGGATGGTCGCGCTCGTACCACTCGGCCAAACGGCTGAAGACCTCGAGAAACCGCGACAGCTCGGCCGCGTCGATCCCCTCGACGAACCCGGCCAGAAGCGCAGCTTCGTCGTGCGACAGCCCGCGATCGCCGTACGCCTCGACCAGGTGACCGAGGGCCAGCTCGCGCATGATGCGGTCGAACTTCGCGACAGACGCGGCAGCTGGTGCCGCCTCCAGCTGGCCCATGATCGATCCGGCGTTGACGCGGTAGTCGACGAGGGGCTCCGGCACATTGGCCACCCGGCCGCGGCGCATGACCTTCCACCACAGGGCGTAGTCCTGCGAAAACGGATCGAACGCGGGATCGAAACCGCCGCAGGCCTGCACCGCGTCGCGCCTGACGAGGACCGCGGTGTGGATGAACGGGTTGTCGAACAAGGCGTACCAGCGGATGCTCAGGTCCTCAAGGGGCCGGTTCACCGTGCCAATGACGCAACCCGCGTCGTCGATCTTTCGCGCCTGCGAGCCGACGAGCACGAGGTCGGGCTGCGCCCGCATCAGCGCCATCTGCGCGTCGAGGCGTTCCGGCCGCGAGACGTCGTCGGCGTCCTGTCGCGCGACGAGCGGGGCATTGGCCAGAGCGACGCCGTGGTTCAGCGCCGCCGACAGCCCACGATTCCGATCGAACCGCTCGAGCCTGATGCGTGGGTCGTCGTAGGTGCGTATGACGTCGGCAGTGGCGTCGGTCGACCCGTCGTCGACAATCAGAAGCTCGAAGTCGCGGAAGGTCTGGGTCAACACGCTTTCGATCGCCGGCCGCAGATGGCGCTCGCCGTTGTAAACGGGCATCAGGACGGTGACGGCCGGACTGGCGCTCACGCGTCCGTCCGCTGGTAAACGGGGATTACGTCGGCCAGCAGCGACCGCGGGTTGTAGACGGCCAGGCGGACGCCATCTCGTTCGAGCGCCGCCCGCCAGGATCGCATCAGCTCGATGACGCCCCTGCGTGACGTCGCGTGCGGCTGATCGTACCGCTGCCCCCGGGGGGCCCACTCGCCTGATGTCAGCCCGCCCGTCTCGGCATCCACGACGACGGTCTCATCCGGTGGGAGGTGGAAGTACCGCGAGTCGTACAAATCGACGCCGACCAGCACGATATCGGTCCAGCCAGCGCAGGCGGCAAAGTTGACAGCATCGGCCAGCGTGCCCGTGGTGTGCCTGAGCCCCTCGCCGAAGGTCCGCGTCGGCGGTCCGTCCTCCCGGGCGGTGCGGTAACGAAACAGTCTGGCGCCCTCGGGCAGCAGGCGGTAGCCGACGAGCTGGTTCGCGAGCTGTGCAAGATACCCCGCCTGCAGAACGAAGATTGTGCGCGCGAAGTGCGTGCTGGCGCGCAGTGCCGACTCGACCTCGTGGGCAAACGGCTGCCAACGCAGGTCACCATAGACGGCGCCGCGAAGCAGATGAAAATCGACGTCAATCCAGCGCTGGTAATAGAAGGCGTTGAATCCGCACACATCGTGCTCGGCGAAGTGCGCCCAGTCGGCGGCGTCGAGCTCGTTCAGCGACGCACCGGATCCGAAGATGAACACCTTGTGAGACTTGCGCGCCGCCTTCAGTTCCCGCTCGCCGATCACCCGGTACGCCGCTCGATTGGCCCGGTCGCGCACCCACGCGGTCGCCAGCATGCAGTTCCAGCGGAGGAACCAGACCGGCCCGTGCTCCCGCCATTGATTCAGCTGCGTGCGGACGATGAATCGAGCGCCCGGGCCGAGCCAGCGTCGCGCGATCGCAGAGGCGATGCCCTTGAGCCGGTCAGTCACGAGCCGTTCGGGCTGGCTCGCGGAGCGACCTCAGCCCAGATCTCGCCCCAGTTCACCTGCAGGTGCCGAACCTCGAACCCGGCCGCCGCCATTTCCGCGTCGAAGCTCTCGCGTGTGTATTCGGTGAAGTGCGTCGGATCGCTGAACGCGAACAGCCCGAGCTCCGCACGGAGCGGCACCCGCCAGTCGCGGTCGGCCATCGGCACGCGGATGAGCCACCGCCTGGCGCGCGTCCGGCGCTGGATGCGCTGCAGGAATTCCTGCCGGTGTTCGACATGTTCGAGCACGTTCGACGCGACGACGACGTCGAACACTTCGTCCGGAACATCCTGTGGCGCCACGCCCTCCACGAACTGCAGGTGTGCGCTGCCGAAGCGCGCCCGGGCACGCGCGACGTTGTCGTGGTCCATGTCGAGCCCGGTGACGCGCGCGTCCGCTCGCGTGGCGATGGAATGCGCCACGGCGCCATAGCCGCACCCGACATCGAGCACGCGTTCGCCGGGCCGGATACGGCTGACGAAGAAATCGTGATACTGCATCAGGCGGTGCTTGACGTGCACGCCGCCGCCGTAGACGAGCGCGACCTCGTTCGTCGCGCCGGTCACGACATCGTCGAAACCGAGCAGCTCGCGAAGCGCATCGGCCGGCGGTCGCGATGACGCGGCGGTGACCACCGCGTGCACGAGCCTGCGCCTCGCGAACACGGGGAGCAGCCGGAACGGCGCCGACAGTGCACGCTTGGCGATCGACTTCATCCGGCGAGCTCCTGGAACACTTCGGCGTGGCGCTGCACCCAGGCACGACGATCGAAATGCTCGACGGCCCGACGCCGCGCGGCGGCGCTCATCGTGTCGCGCCGCGCCAGCGCTGCGCCCACGGCCTCCGCCATCTCGACGGCGGACGGCGGAACGTCCCGGTCCCAGCTCAGCTCGGCGGCGACGCCGATGCCCGCCTCGTCGCCGACCAACTCGGGGACGCCTCCGCTTCGCGAGTACACGACCGGCAGCCCGCTCGACATCGCCTCGAGCACGACCGTCGGGCACGGGTCGTTGTATTTCGTGTGCAGGAGAAGGTCGGCTCGCTGATACAGGCCCGGCGCGTCAGCCTGCGTGTACGGACCGACGAAGGCAATCGCGGACGCCACGTCGAGGCGCGCGGCGAGCTCGTCGGTCTCGGCGCGCGCCGCGCGCGCCGCGCTCCAGCGCAGCGTGCCGGCGATGAGCAGCCGCGCGTCGGCGACCTGGCGCCTGACGAGCGCCAGCGTCTCCAGTGCGGTCGCGACGCGATAGAACGCCTGCTGGGTTCCGCCGAGCAGCAACGTCAGCGGTCGCGACGGCCGCGCGGACGGCACGAAGCGGCTCGTATCGACGCTGTTGTAGAGGATCTCCCACGCGCGCGGCTCGACGCCGACGAAACGGTCGGCGGTCTCCTTGCAAAACCGGCTTTGATAGAAGACGTGCGAGGCCTGCGCGAGCAGGGCGGCGAACGGCGCATTCGTCTTCTCCCAACCGGGACCGTGCCACGCCGGATAGGCGACGCCGTTCTGGTTGACCACCACGGCGGCGCCTTTCGCGGCGGCCGCGGCCGCAAGCGCAATCGCTTCGTCCGGCAGCCGGCTGCTCACCAGATACAACACGTTGAACCGGGCCGTCGAATTGGGAAACCGCCGCTCCAGCTCCTGCAGCTTGACGATGCCCCCGACGGCCGGCTCGCCGGCCTGCGGCAGGCGCGGATGCCCGTACGACACGCGAACGGTGCCGCGCGGCGGCAGCCCGCCGAGACGCGCGCGCGCGGCGCGCAACCGGCCGGCCGCCGCGCGGATCGACCGGGCCACGAGCGAGGCGCCGCGCCGCAGTGGGGACATCGTTCAGTGAACCAGCCCCGGAGACGCCACGGACGCGAGCGCGTCGGCGAAGCGGTCGATCAGCGTGTCGTAGGTGAATTGGGTCATCGCCAGCCGATAGGCGCTGTCGGCGAGCTGCTCGCACAACGCGGGGTCCCGGAACTTGCGAAGCGCCTCGTCGATGTCGCTGAAGTCCTTCTTCAGCGGAATGTAGTGCACGTCGCGCTGCAGATAGCCGTCGTAGTCGCCCTCGAACAACACCTGGACGGTGCGGGTCGCCGCGGCTTCCACGTGGCGGCCGCTCAGGATCCTCAGCGGCAGCGGATCGCGGTAGTGCCGGAAGAACCGCTCGTACACCTCGTCGAAGGACGTCGCCGGATTCGCCGCGACGAACGCATTCACGGCGTGGCGCGTCTGGTCGGTCGTCTCGGAATAGTCGCCGCCCGCTTCGCTCCCCAGCTGCCCCTTGCAGCGATTGAGGAACCCGGCCCAGCCGCGCTCGTCGAAGCGCGCGCCGGCTTCGAGGGAGATGTCGACGGTCAGACCGAGCCGTCCGGCCTGGGCCTGGAAGAACTCGGCGAGGTCCTCGCGCTCGCGGTGTCCGAGGTACCACGGCGACGCCTCCGCGCGGTAGCCGAGATCGATCGGCCGCTGGTCAGCGGGTGCGGTGGGCACAAAGAGCGTGGCATCGAAGCCCGTGTTGGGGATGCCGACCACTTCACATCCGAGCCGCCTCCGATAGCGATCGTGCACCGCCGGCGAGCGGCTCTGCGAGACCAGCAGCGACACGCCGAGCGTGTCGCAGAAGGCCATCTTCTCCGGCATCAGCTTGTACTCGTTGCCGATGAAGAACGCCTTCGGCTCGTGGCGAGCGGCCACGGCCTCGAGCAGTCGGCCGTCGAGATACTGCGCGTTCGAAAACACCGAGTGCAGCAGCACGATCGCGTCGCCGCGCCAGCGACGCACGGCGATCCCGGCGGCCAGCCGCCCGCCGATGCCGAGCCCCGCGAGATTCACCGCGGTGACCGCGAACCGCGGATGCCTCTCGAAGTGGCGCGGCCATCCGTGCTGATACGAGAACGTGGCGTTCTCGGAGGACGCCGCGTGCAGGAGCAGGACCTGCCGTCGAGCCGCGGCTCCCACGCTCAGGCGACGCCTTCCCCGGCTGCCAGGCGCTCGCGCACCCGCGCGCACACCCGGCGGATCCCCTCGTCGAGCCCGACGCGAGGTTCGATGCCGAGCAGATCGCGCTGGCGCGCGAGCGTGGGCCGCTTGACGAGCGTCATCCGCGGCGGCAGCTCGACCGTCTCGACGAGCGCCGGATCGGCGCCCAGCTCCCGGCGGATGCGCTCCGCGAGACCTTCGATCGGCACCACGTCGGGATGGCCGATGTTGACGACCGCGTATTCGGGCACCTTCGCCGCGGCCGTGATGGCGCGGACGGCGTCGGACATGTGCAGCCAGCTTCTCGCGCCTCCGTGGTGCACCTGCACTCGCCGCCCCAGCGCGAGCTCGCTCGTGAATCGGATCATCGCGGAGCGGTGATCGCCCAGGTCCTCGTTCTCGTCGTAGACCATGAAGGGCCGGAGGCTCACGGCACGCAAGCCGTGCGTTCGCACCTCGTACTCGACCAGCTGCTCGCCGAGGAGCTTCGACAGGCCATAGCGGTTGTTCGGCCGTGGATTCGCGTCCTGCTCGTCCATTGGATTGCAGTGCGGTCCGTACACTTCCGACGTCGAGAAGAACACCACCCTCGCGCCGGCGCGCTTCGCGAGCTGCAGCACGTTGTTGACGCCGGCCAGGTTGGTCGCGATCGCGAGGCCGCTCGCCTGCTCGCAGGTCACGCGGCTGACCATCGCCGAGAGCAGAAACACGACGTCGGGGCCCCAGTCGAAGGCCGGCAGCAAATCGACCGGCTGATTGATGTCCGCCATCACGTAGCCCGGCCGCCAGGCAGGCCTGATGTCCGATTCGAGGACGTCGTAGCCGCTGGCCTTCAGATGGGCGACCAGCGGCGCGCCGATATTGCCCTCGGATCCGATCACCAACGCCTTGTGCATGTCCCCACTCCTTTTGCGAACCCGGCGTTCATCCGTTGACCGCGGAGATCGGCACGGCCGGCACGCCCGCGACGACCGTCATCGGCGCCACGGACCGCGTAACGACGGCTCCGGCGGCCACGATCGCGCCACGTCCGACCGTCACGCCAGGCAGCACGATCGCGCCGGCGCCGATCCACACGTCATCCTCGATCACCACCGGACGATCTTCGGCGACGCCGAACCGCGGCAGCTCACGCGGGTGCCCGCGGCTCGTGATGACGACGTGCGACGCGATGAGGACCCGGTTGCCGATCGTCAGCCCGCCGCTGGCGCGGAGCAGCGTGAACTCGCCGATGTCGATGTCGCTCGCCAGCCGCAGGTGCTCAGGGTGATAGATCGTCACCGGCGGGCGCAGGCGCACGTTGCTCCCCACCGCCGCGCAACGACGCAGCAGCCGTTCGTGCTGGTACGCGTGCACGCACGTCAGCAGGCGTGAGATGGCCCCCAGGAGCGGTTGCCTCATGGCCGCGTCGACCTTTCCGTGACCCAGTCGAGCAGCGGCCGAACCGGCGCGCTCCACACGCCCGCGTAGTCGCCGCGCGCCGTGCCTCCCTCGCCTGGATCGATCACCTGAAACGCCACGGCGTCATTCGCCGTGGCATGCCGCAGCGTCTTGCCGCCCGGCGTGAACGTGCCGAGGGCGATCGACGCCACAATGGTCCCCTCGTTCAGCAGGTTGCCGGGAATCCACGCGGTCGACGTGTACCGGCCGGGCTCACACGGTTGACGCCATCTCGGGTCGGTGTCCATCGCGCTGAAGACGGCGCTGCCTTGATCGTTCATCAGCGCGATGCCGGGCACGAACGGCTGCTCGCCTCGCTTGACCTCGAACGCGATCTCGATGCCGACCGGGCGCCGGACGTCAACGGACTCGACAGTGTGGCCGTGCTCGTCCACCACGCGGACCGCGCGCAGCCGCACCCACTCGTTGCCGGGCGCGGCCGGATCGTCGGACGCCCACTCCCGCAATGCGGTGGTGCCAAGCTCGGAGGTCAGGTATCGCGCGACCACCTGTTCCGCCGGGCCATCCTGCACGACGGCCCCGTCGGCGAGCAGGAGCGCGCGTTGGCAGAGGCGCGTCACCGCCGGCATGTTGTGCGACACGAACAGAATCGTCCGGCCGGTCCGGCTGACCTCCTGCATCTTGCCGAGGCACTGCTTCTGAAATGCCGCATCGCCGACCGCGAGCACTTCATCGATGACCAGGATGTCCGGCTCGAGATGGGCCGCCACCGCGAACGCGAGCCGCACGTACATCCCGCTCGAGTAGCGTTTGACCGGCGTGTCGATGAACGCGCGCACACCCGAAAAATCGACGATGTCGTCGAACTTCCGCTGGATTTCCGCGCGGCGCATGCCGAGAATCGCGCCGTTCAGGTAGATGTTGTCGCGGCCGCTGAGCTCGGGGTGAAAGCCGGTCCCGACCTCGAGCAATGAGCCGAGCCGGCCGTGAAATTCCGCGGTGCCCACGGTCGGCCGCGTGATGCGCGACAGAATCTTCAGCAGCGTGCTCTTGCCCGCACCGTTGCGGCCGATGATGCCGACGACCTCGCCGGGCGCGACGGTGAACGACACGTCCCGCAACGCCCAGAGCGTCGGCACCTCGCGCCGGGCGGGCGCGGCCCCACGAAGGCGGCGCCACGACGTGCTCGCGGCCTGTGCCACCGTATCGCGCAGCGATCCGTAGGTGAACGCCCCGCGCGCCTCGCCGAGCCGGTACTGCTTGCCGAGCCGCTCCAGGCGGATGGCTTCAGATGACATCGGCGAAGGTCTCTTCCATCCTCTTGAAGAAGAAGAGGCCGCTCAGGAACAGCGCCGCCGCCACCGCGACCGACGGCCAGAGGAGGACGCCGGGAGGCGGCGCGCCAAGCAGCGCCCACCGGAACCCCTGAATGGCGCCGGCCATCGGATTCAGGCCATAGACTGCGCGCGCCAGCGGCGAGTGAATGAGCGACGTCGAGTACGCCACGGGCGACGCGAACAGCCAGAGCTGCATGAAGAACGGCAGCACGTACTGCACGTCGCGATAGCGCACGTTCAACGCCGCGAACCAGAGCCCCACGCCGAGCGCGGTCGTGAGCGCGAGCGCGAGAAACAACGGCAGCGTGACGACCGCGGCGGTCGGCATCACGCGGTAGTACGCCATCAGCCCGGCGAGAACGATGGAAGCCACGAAGAAGTCCACGAGCGTCGCCAGCGCGGACGCGAGCGGCACGACGAGGCGCGGAAAATACACCTTGGTAATCAGCCCCGCGCTGCCCACCAGGCTTTGCGCCGCTCCGGTGAGCGATCCGGCGAATACCTGCCACGGAAGCAGCCCGACGAGTGCGAAGAGCGGGTAGGGCGTGCCGTCGGAGGGCAGTCCCGCCAGCCGGCCGAACACGATCGTGAACAGGACCATCGTCGCCAGCGGCTGCAGGATCGCCCAGGCCACGCCGAGCGCCGTCTGCTTGTAGCGAACCTTGACGTCGCGCCAGACGAGAAACGCCGCGAGCTCGCGGTATTCGACGAGCTCCGCCAGGCGCAGCTCCGCCCATCCTGTTGGCGGGACGACGCGCGTGACGGGAAGCGAGGTCTCGCTCATGCGCAGGCCACCAGCGCCGCGATGCGATCGGCCGCACGGCCATCGCCGTAGAGATCCGGCCGGTCGGCCGGCAGGGGCCGGTCGGCGAGCGCGTCACGAATCGACGCAGGATCACTGCCGACGAGACGGTTCCACCCGGCGTCCACGGTTTCGGTCCATTCCGTTTCGTCCCGTACGGTCACGCACGGCACGCCAAGCCAGTACGCTTCCTTCTGCACGCCGCCCGAATCGGTGATCACGAGGCGCGCGTGCCGCTGCAACGCGAGCATCTCGCGGTAGCCGACCGGCTCGACCATCCGGATCGACCCCGTCGCGCCGGCGCCGAGCGCCGCCAGCGCGTGCGCCGTGCGGGGATGCACCGGGAACACGATGGGCTCGGACGCGTCCGCCAGTGCGCCGACGATCCGCGACAGCCGCACGGCATCGTCGGTGTTGTTCGCGCGATGCAGCGTCAGGATCGAATAGCCGCGCGGTGTCAGACCGAGGCGTGCGAGCGCCGCATCGTCGAGCGACGGCAGCGCCCGCTCCAGGAGGTCGCGCATCACATCGCCGGTGACGTGCACGCCGCGCGTGATCCCTTCCGCTTCAAGGTTTGCGACCGCGCGTGGCCCCGGACAGCACAAGACCGCCGAGAGGTGATCCGCGACGACGCGGTTGATTTCTTCGGGCATCGAGCGATTGAAGGAACGCAGTCCGGCTTCCACGTGAACGATCGGCACGTCGAGCTTCGCCGCCGCGAGCGCGCCCGCGAGGGTCGAGTTGGTATCGCCGTAGACCAGCACGCGGTCGGGCCGCTCGCTGAGCATCACCGACTCGATGCCCGCGAGCATCCGGCCCGTCTGCCCGCCATGCGGGCCGGAGCCGACGCCGAGGTGGTGGTCGGGCGCCGGCAGGTCGAGCTCCTCGAAGAATTGGTCCGACATCGCGCGGTCGTAGTGCTGCCCGGTGTGCACGATCACCTCATGGGCGAGGCGCCTCAACGGCGCGCTCACCGCGGCCGCCTTGATGAACTGCGGGCGCGCGCCGACGACCGTGAGGATCTTCACGCGCGGATGACCCGATCGCCCTCGAAGCGGTACGCGGCGCCGCAGTCCGCGCAGGCGACCGACGCGGCCGGACCGGCCGCCGGCAGCGGCAGGCGCACGCCGCACTGGCACATCCAGCCCGCCACCTGCGCCGGCACGCCCAGCATGAGCGCGTATCCGGGCACGTCCCGCGTGACGACGGCGCCCGCGCCGACAAACGCGTACTCGCCCACGGTGTGGCCGCAGACGATGGTGGCGTTCGCCCCGATCGTGGCGCCGCGCCGGACGAGCGTCTGACGGTACTCGTGCTTGCGCGACACGTGACTCCGGGGATTGACGACGTTTGTAAACACCATCGACGGCCCGCAGAACACGTCGTCCTCGAGCACGACGCCTTCGTAGAGCGAGACGTTGTTCTGGATCTTCGCGTGGTCGCCGATGACGACGTCGCGCGCGACGAACACGTTCTGCCCGAGCGAGCAGCCGCGGCCGATGCGCGCGCCCGGCATGACGTGGCTGTAGTGCCAGACGTGGGTGCCCTCGCCGATGGTGCAGCCCGGATCGATCGTGGCCGTGGGATGCGCGGTGTATCGGGTGCTCATGTCGCTCATCGTGTCTACGCTTTCGCCAGCAGCGGATGTCGAAGCGCCACGTCGGACGCTGTCACGACGTCGGCGTGACGCAACCGGTAGGTCAGCTCGATGCTCGGACGGGCGTCCGGGATGCGAAAGCCCCGGCCGGCCAGCACCTGTTCGTAGACGCGCGTGTGGAGATCGGTGAACCCTTCGCTGAACTCGAGCTCCTGACCATCGATCGTGATCGATCGAAACGTGGTCTTGACGCCGGGCTCCGGCGTGAAGGGGAGATCCTCGGTGCGCGTCGAGAGCAGCCACTGCACGCGCGCGTGCTCGAGCTCGAGGAACCCGGCCATGCGCTCCGGCTCGCGCTGATACAGCCGGGAGTCGACGACCGGGCCGAACAGCCACAACAGCAGGTCGAAGAGATGGATCCCGATGTTCGTGACCAGACCGCCGGACCGTTCTTCGGAGCCCTTCCACGACACGGTGTACCACGCGCCCCGCGCGGTGAGGTACGTCAGACAGACGTCGTGCTGGCGGCCGGGGGGTTCCGCGGCGAGGCGGGCCTTGAGCGCGACGAGCGAGGGATGGAGTCGGAGTTGAAGCACCGTGTTCACGGTACGGCCGGCTTCGTGTTCCAGCTCTTCGAGCGCGTCGAGGTTCCAGGGGTTGATCACGATCGGCTTTTCGCAAATGGCGTGCGCGCCGACCCGCAGGGCCAGGCGGATGTGCGCGTCGTGCAGATAATTGGGCGAGCAAATGCTGACGTAGTGTACGCGCTCGCCCTCCGGCCCGCGGCGGAGCTTTTCGAGATGTCGATCGAACCGTTCGATCTCGGTGAAGAACCGGGCGTCGAACGAGTAGCGGTCGAGCACGCCCACCGAGTCGTGCGGATCCGTCGCGGCCACGAGCCGGTTCCCCGTGTCGCTGATGGCTTTGAGGTGCCGCGGCGCGACGAAGCCCGCGACGCCGGTGACGGCAAAGTTCCTCATGACTGTCCTCTTGAAGCGGCGATGGCGCCGCGCAGCGTCTCGGCAAAGCGCGGCGCCTGCACGCGCAGGGAGTACCGCTCTTCGATCGTGCGGCGACCGGCCTCGCTGAAACGCGCACGCAGCGCCGGATCGGCCAGCAACCGACCCAGCTTCTCGATCCACTCGTCTGGCGTCGACGCGAGAAAACCGTTCACGCCGTCGTCGATGATTTCGCGATTGACGCCGACCGGTGAGGCCACGACCGGCACGCCGCAGGCCATGAACTGAATCGCTTTGAACCCGCACTTCCCGCGCGCCCACTCATCGTCAGTCAATGGGTACACGCCGACGTCGCAGGTGTTGAACAGTTCCACTTCGCGCGCCAGTTCCCAGCGCTCCTCGCGCACGGCGACGCCGTCGAACATCAGCGGCCCCTCGGCTCCGCTGACCTTGAGCACGAACGGATGGCGCTCGGCCACGCGACGGAGGACGTCGGCCAGCCCGGTCAAGTAGGGCGTGGTCGTGGGGCTTCCGATCCAGCCCACCACCGGAGGACCTTCCGGTCTCGCGCTGGTTCGCGGGACGAACCGTGACGTGTCGACGCAGGTCGGGATCGTCGTGACCGCCGGGTTGTGGGTCCGCGCGTACGCGGCCAGGTACTCGTTGCCGACGATGACCCGGCTCGAGAGCCGCACGAGCGTGGACATCTTCCCGACGTTCTTCAAGGACGAGGCGAACCGGTTCGCCTCGCTCGCGTTCAGCAGAAAGATGGCATCGTCGAAGTCGAGGACGATCGGCGCGCGGCCCCTGGCCAGGCAGCGTTCGATCACGGCGGGCCCCACCGGGAACGCTTCGCGATAGATGAACACCACGTCGTAACGTCCCGCACGGCTGACCGTCGCCAGCCGGTGAAAGGCCAGGCCGAGAAAGCTGAACGCCTTCCGCAGGTAATGGCCCTTCCGGTAGACGAAGCGAAAAAACGAGGGCGTGAAGAACGCATCGACGTCGACGTCGAACCCGTTGGCCTCGAGATAGGGAATGTACTGGCTGATGCGAAATCGGGTCCCGGCCGCCTCCTCGGGAAATGGCGAGAGAACGAGCATCCGCAACCGACGCTCGGTCATCGAGAGCTGGACCAGCGCCGGCTGTCCCATGCCACCGCGACCTGCTCGGAGCACAGCGTCAGGAGCGCGCCGGACACGGTGAGCGCAGCGGCAAGCAACCAGCGCCACGCACTGGCCGGCCGCGGGTCGAACAGCGAAACAATCGTCTCGGACAACACCGCGGCCAGTACGAACACGCCGGCCGCGTGAAGGGCTCTCGCCCGCGGCAGGTTCGCGAGCACGTCCCGGATGTCGGAGAGGTGACGCGCCACGGCGCTCTCGCGCCACGCGCGGGCGCCGGCGTTGGACGCGACCACCACCGGCCTGGTGAGGATGCTCTGAAGCCACAGTTCGCGGGTCGCGTCGAAGTCCGCGGCGTACGCGTCGGCGGAAGGCGGCGCCAGCTCCGGCGGTGACGCGAGGACGGACCAGGCGCGCTTGGCGACGCGGCGTGCCGCAGCAATCCCCGTGCTTCCGGTCACGCTCGCAGCGAGACGACGCGACAGCTCCATTCGAGTCACCGGCGGCTCACCGCCGCCGAGCGCACGACGGTGCCCCAGACGGCATACCGGGGTGTTTGGAACGCGAACGCGTCGCCGGGCCGGATGGTGGCCGATCGATAGGAGAACCCCAGCGGCGTCTCGGCCGCCACCAGATGCACCTCGACGTCGAGCATCGCGACCGCAACGGGCGCCCTGAGCGTCTCGATGACCGCCGCGGAGGGAGGCTGACGCGTCATCTCGCCGGTTGCGGTGCGCCGCGCCCCGAGCGACACAATCCGCGCGGCGACCGATCCGCCACCGGGCAACAGGTCGACGTCACCCGCCCGCATCAGGTCGATCACTTCCGGACGGCCGCTGAACTGCACCGTCAGGTCGACCGGCACACCTGGCGCGTCGGGCCGCACGTCCTCAATCGCGAACGAGAAGCCCGAGGCAAGCGGCAGCGTGGTGCCGGGCAGCGCCGCCAGATCGTTCACCTGGCACTGCGCGCCGTCGGCGCCTGCGGCGCAGGGCGCGCGGAGCGTGGCGCCGACCTGCCAGCTGTCGGGCACGGGGATCGTCACCGGCGCCGAGCCTCCCGCGGTCGTCCGCACGTGTCTGACATCGCCGCGGGGCGGCGTCGCCTCGAGCACGTGAATCGGGCCGTCCTGCCCAGGGAACATGCGTCCGGCGGCGACGGTCCGCGCCGCGGCTTCGTCGAGGCCGAAGAACACGCCGACGAGCTGAACGCTTGCGGTCGAGGGGCGCTTGACCGGGACAATCGTGAGAGCGTTCTTCAGGGCCGCCACCTGTTGGTTCTCGTCGTACATCGTGAAGTCGTAGGTGCCTGGTTCCATGTCGGACGGAATGACCATCTCGCCCTGTGAGGGTGTCTCGATGAGAAACCGGCGTGGCTGCGTGTGGCCAACCTGCGCCCGGAGATACGGCCGCAGGTTGGCGCCCTTGATCTCGAGCCGCGCGGCGTCGCCCTGCGTGACGCGCCCGGGCGTCAGGGAGTGGATCTCGATGCGCGGCGGACGGAACAGCCGGTACGCGCTGTACGCGATGGGGAGCAGCACCAGCAGCAGAACCGCGGCGGCGGCATCGATCAGGTTGACACGGCCGAAGAGTCGGCCTCGTTCGTCGATGACAGGCATAAGTGAGCGGCCTTTCAGGAGTGCCGGCGCGCGGCCAGCCACGAGACGAGGCCCAGCGCGCTGATCCAGATCATGAATGGAATGACGAGCGCGCGATGTCGGGCCAGCGTGCCGACGTTGCCGCTGTTGATCGCGACGACCCCGGCGCTCACCGCGCTGTATCCCCCGAGCACGCAGGTCAGCAACGCGTCGCGCCGGAACCCGGCGTAGAGGCCGACCGGCAGCAGCAGCACGAGCAGGTACCACACGAACTGTTCGGGCATGAACGCGAGCTCCGCCCGCGATTCCACATCGGTCGGCAGCGGCACGGTGACAAACGCGACGGTCGCGCGGATGAGGAAGCGCGCGGTCTCATCGGGCTTCATGGGCTCCACCGCCAACGGGCCCCAGTACTCGCTGTAAAACCGCTGGTCGAGCAGCTTGAACGCGTGGCCCGTCGTGAACACGTGACCGCGGTGATAGCGGGCCGCCTGGTCGAGCTGCGCCTGCACCCGGTACGGCAGTCCGTTTCGCGCGATCCACAGAGCGCCGAGCAGCGCGACCGCGACCGCGGCTGCCGCCGTCCACCGGCGTAGTGTCGCCACGCGAGCCGCGCACCCCAGTGCGATGCCGGCGAGCATGATCTGGCTCCCGCCTGGACGCAGCGTTTCGATCGCTGCCGCGCCGACGAGGACGGCGGCCAATTCGCACAGACGAACCGCCGGGCGCCGAGCTCGCACCGCCCCGTAGGCGGCGACCAGCACCAGGCCGGTCATCGCGAAATACAGCGATTCCTTCAGCGCCGAAATCGACCACAGGAACAGGCTGGGCAACAGGAGCAGCAGCGTGAGCGCGACGAGCGCGGCAGCGCCGCCGTAGGGCCGCCGCACGACGCGGTACATCAGCACGCCGCCAAAGAGAAACAGCCAGGAGTTGAACAGGTGCAGGCCGTACGGCGCCTGACCCACGAACACATGCAGCCCCGTGAGCACGGGCATGTAGCTGCTGAAGCCGGTCTTGTCGTACGCGTACGCAAAGGATTCCTGCGAAATCGGAATGCCCATCCAGATGTTGTAGAGCCGCAATCCCCGCAGCTGATAGAGCTCCTCGTCGCCGAAGAACTTCGCGAAGGTGCCCGCGTCGGGATTGGCCGTCATGAACAGCGCGGCAATCGCGATCACGCGGAACGCGATCGCGACGCCAAGCAGCGTGAACAACCACTGGCGCTCGACGCCGGTCACGCCGCGTCCTGCCCAGCGCACGAGGGGCACGGTCGCGAGGGCAACAATCACCGTCAGCGGCGAAAGAGCGTAGGCGATGCCGGTGACCGCGCCGGCCATCGCGGCCCACTGCGCGACCGACAGCGTCAGCCCGAACGCCGAGGGCCGTTGGAGCGTCGTTGCCGCCAGGTGATCGGTGCCGCTCATGCCACCAAGTGAAGGAACAAGCGCTCGTACGCGGCGGCGATGGCCGGCGCGTCATAGGCCGCGGCGCTCTGCCTGGCGCCGCGCGCAAGACGCGCGCGCACCTCCCGGTCGCCGAGCACACGGCCGAGCGCGGCGGCCACGGCGTCCGCGTCGTGCCGGTCCACAATCATCCCGTTCACGCCGTCCTCGATGATGGCGCGCGTGCCGGGCGATGCCGTCGCGACGACCGGCGTGCCGCACGCCATCGCCTCCACGAGCACGTTGCCGAACCCCTCGTATCGCGAGGTCAGCACGAACACATCGGCGCGCGCCATGTACTTCCACGGGTTCGACTGAAAGCCGCACAAGCGGACGTCGGACGCGAGCCCCGCGGCCTCGATCCGGCGACGGATATCGCTTTCGAGCTCCCCGGTGCCCAGCACCAGCGCACGGAACGGATACGTCTGCTTCAGCCGCCGCAGGGCGCCGACGAGCAGCGGAAAGTTCTTCGCTTCGGCCAGCCGGCCGGCGGTCACGATGAGCGGCGGCCCGTCGGCAAGCGGCGGATCGATCGGCTCCGCGATGGCGCGCGCGATGGCCGCCAGATCGACGGGATTGGGAATCGTCGCGATCGCGCGTGGCAGGACGTCGAAATGCTCCACGAGATCGTCGCCGACCCCCCGCGACGTGGCCACGACGGCGTCCGCGCGGGGGTAGACGAAGCGCGCGACCCGCTCGAACACGCGCCGGCGGACCGGTTTGCGCCAGGCGTAATCCCGATCGGTGAGGAAGGCCGACAAGGGTGTCTGCTGATTGATCACGAAGCGCGCGCGCGACCGGGCCAGCCGCATCGCGAGCAACACCGAGAAATAGCTGAGAAACGAGACGACGATGTCGGGCCGCCAGGCGCGCAGGAACTCCGCCAGCCGGCGCACCCGCGCGATGCGATCGTCGCGATCGGGCGAGGTCAGCTCGATGCCGGCGGCCACGTCGCGCAGGTACGGACCTTCGCGCCGGAACAGATACAACGCGCGCGCGTAGGCGGACGCATCGAGCGAGTTGAGCACGGTGACCGCCGCCCGCTCCGCTCCCCCGCCGTTGAGCGACGGCGCCACGAACACCACGCGCGTCACGCGACGGTCGTCAGGCCGCGCGGTCCATCGGCGGCCGCGGGTTGATGCAAAGCCGCGCCCGTGCGGGCGGCCACAATCCGCGCCATCTCCGCGGCCTGCTGTTCGAGCGTGTGCGCGCGCGCCGTCTCGTAGCCGCTGCGGATGACCCGCTGCCGCAGCGCGGCATCGCCGATGAGACGGCCGACCGCATCGGCCACGCTGGCGCCGCTCGCGCGATCCATCAGCAGACCGTTCCGGTCGTGCGCAACCAGGCTCGGGATGCCGGCGATCCGCGTCGCGACCACCGGCAGCCCGCCGGCCATCGCCTCGAGCAGCACCCGCGGGATCCCTTCGCCCGGGCCTGTCGGCAGCACGAACACATCGTACTCGCGATAGAGCGGCATGAGCCGGTCGAGCGGAATGGGTCCGGTGCATCGCACGCGATCCGCGACGCCGAGAGCACGCGCCGCCTGTTCGATCGCCGCGCGCTCGGCCTCCCCGGTCTGTCCGACGACCGGACCGACGATGTCGAGCGACACGTCGTGGCCGGCCGCTCGCAGCCGCGCGACCGCGTCGGGCAGACACGAGAGCCCCTTCCGCGGATCGATGCGGCTCACCGTGAGCAGACGGATCGGCGAGCGCTGACACGTATCGGGCCGCGTATTGATCTCTCCGGCTGTAATCGTTGTCGTCTTCGTTTCGACGACCGTCGCGCCCTGACGCCGGTGTTTCTCGGCCAGGTCGGCGCCGTTCGCAAAGGTCAGCGAAGCCTGCGCCATGCGCTGGATCGCGCGTTCCTCGAACGCGGTATACGCCGCGAACAGCAGGCGCTTCACGCCACGGTAGGGCAGCGTCGGCGCCACCGCCTCGAGGTCGCCGACGACCAGCAGAAAGACCGGCACCCCAGCGCGCCGCGCCTCCTTGAACGCGAACCACGCGGCGGGCGTGGGTACGCGGCAGTTGATCAGATCGAGGGTGGGCACCCACGCGCGCAGCGCGCGGCGGACGGCCGGCAGCTGCGGATAGAACTGACGGGGACCGTCGAAATACGGCAGCGGCGCAAGCCGGACGTTCGGCGCTCGGACGCGGGTGCCCTCCTCGGACGCCGCCGGCCGCACCGGCACGCACAACGAAACTTCATCAGCATACGGGGCCAGCGAGTCGACGTACCGCGCAAACGATCCTTCGACTTCCCAGATCCCGCCGTCCGGCGTCTGCCAGAACGGCATGTGATAGACGATGCCGAGCTTCACGCCACCTCCCGCTCGAGCAACCGATCGTACAGCCCGACAATGGAGTCGACGTACCGATCGATGCCGAAACGCGGCAGCACAGCAGCGCGCGCGGCGGCCCCGATTCGTGCGCGGAGCTGAGCATCGGAACACACGCGGGCCAGCGCCTCGCCGAGCGCACCGGCGTCGTGCGGCGGGACCAGCAGGCCGGTGCGCCCATCGTCGACGACTTCCGGGATGCCCGCGACGCGGGTCGCGACCACCGGCACGCCCGCGCCCATCGCGAGCACCATCGAGAGCGGGAGGCCCTCCCACAGCGACGGCAGGACGAAGACATCCATCGCGGCGAGGAGATTCCCGAGATCACGACGCGGACCGAGAAAGTGCACGCGAGACGACAGCCCTTTCGCGCTGACGTCGCGGCCCAGGGCGTCCCGCCGCTCTCCACCGCCGACGACGAGCAGGTGCACGTTGGATAGCGCGGGAACGGACGCCAGCGCTTCGAACAGATAGCGGTGGCCCTTTTGCTCGGTGAGGCGTGCAATCACGCCCGCGACTCGGGCATCGCAGGGAAGACCCAGCGAGGTCCGCATCTCGGCTTTCGACATCGTCGCGTCCGCCTGCGCAAAGTCCACGGCGTTGTAAATGACGTCCACCTTGGCCGGATCTGCGTGCACCTGCTTCACGTAGAAGTCGCGCACGGAGTCCGCCGACGCGATGATGCGGTCGGTGCCGGCCATCAGCAGCCGTTCCGCCAGCGCGTGAGCGAATCGTTTGTGCTCGTAGACGTTCACTTCGGTGCCGATGACGACGGACACGCGTTCGAGCATCGCCGCGAGCCGTCCGTAGATGCTCGCCGTCAGCAGAAACGTGTGGACGATCTGCGGCCTCGTGTCGCGCAGATAGCGCCGGATGCCGCCGATGTCGCCTGGCCGGCGGAGACCCGGTGTGAGCCCGAGCACCGCCAGCGGAGTGCCGGTCTTCCGAATCTCCTCGCCGATTGGGCCGGCTTCGTGAACGCAGCAGACCATCGGCTCGAAACGCGCCGGGAGATGGCGGACCAGATTGAGGACCATTTCCTCGGCGCCGCCGACCATGAACGCGTGGGCCAGATAGACGACGCGAATGCGCCCGGAGGTCACGCGGCGTGGGTCCGGTAGAACGCAACGGTCCGCTCCAGCCCGTCGGCGAGGGCAACGCGGGGCTCCCAGCCGAGCTCGCGGCGGATGCGCGTGATGTCCGCGACGAAATCTCCTGTTTCGATCTGCTCGGCGAGCGCGGGCCATGCGACCAGCTCGACGCGCCCGCCGCCCGCGATCGCGCCGATCGACCGCGCCATGTCAACGAGCGGCGTGCCGACGCCGCTGCCGACGTTGTAGGTGCGGCCGGTGCTCGCGGGCGACTCCGACATCCTGAGGAGCGCCGCCACCGCATCGTCCACGTAGATGTAGTCGCGACGCTGGAGACCGTCTCCGTACACGGTGAGCGCATCGCCGGCCATCGCCTGGTGAATCATCCGGTTCACAATGCCGTACGCGGTGCGCTCGGGCGGTTGTCCCGGCCCATACGGGTTGGTCAACCGCGCCGCAGTCCAGGCGAGCCCGTAAATCTGTCCGTAGAGCTTCAGATACTGCTCGACGGCGAGCTTGTGGACCGCGTGGACACACAGCGGGTCGGGCACATGATCTTCGGTCACCGGTTCGGGGCCCACGCGCCCGTACGCGAGGCGCGAGCTCACGAAGATCAGTTTGGCGCCCGGATTCTCGCGGCGAAGCGCCTCGAGGAGCACGAGGCTGCCGCGGCAGTTCACGTCGAGGTCGGTCCAGGGATCCTCCATGCTGCGGACCGCGCCCGACTGCCCCGCCAGGTTGAACACGACGTCCTGCGCCGTCACTGCCGCGCGCATCGCTGCGGCATCGCGCAGATCGCCTTCGACGACGCGGATGCCTCGCGCCTCCGCGTCGGAGGTCGCGCCTTGATGCCGGCTGCGCGAGCGCGTCACGATCGTGACGCGAGCCCCGAGCTGTTGGAGGCGCTCGCTGAGATTCACGCCGATGAAGCCGAAGCCGCCGATGACGAGCGCTCGCCGGTCCGCGAAGAAGCTCACGAAGCGCGCTTCCTCGCGACGCACAAACAGTGCAGGTGCGCCTCGGATTCGAAGCGCTCGAGCGACTCGACGTCGAACACGCTGCCGAGCACGTCCCGCACCCGGCGCTCGTCCGCATAGAGGCCGCGCGCCAGCAGGCGCTCGCGAATCCAGCCCCGAAGAGGTTCCGGCGACACCGGCTCGATGCGCGCGCCGACGCGCCGGCCCGGCGTCCGGGGCACGGACGGCGACTCCGGATGCACGGTCGTGAACGCGAACCGTCCGCCAGGCTTCAGCCAGCGGTGCACCCGGGCGGCGACGGTGTCGTCGAACGGTACGTGCTCGGCGAGCACGCCGATCGAATACACAAGGTCGAAGGTGTCGGGCTCGAAGGTGTGCGCGAACACGTCGTCCTCGATGAGTGTGATCCTGGCTGCCGTAATGCGGTCGGCATGGTAGGGCCGCGCCGCTTCGGCAAGCATCGACGCCGACGCATCGATGCCGACCAGATGACGCACGCGGTCGAGCGCCCAGAAGTACCGTCCGGTTCCGCACCCGAGGTCGAGCACGTCGATCGGCCCGTCGAAGGCGCGGCAGACTCGACGCAGCCACTCCGCAAAATCCCGGCAGGGGCGGCTGCTCTCGAACTCGTCGTCGTGCGCGCGATAGCGCTTCGCGTACGTCGCGTCGTAGAGCGCCGACGCCTTCTGCGCCCAATGCGAGGCCTGGCTCACGCGAACAGCTCCTCGGCGGCCACGAAGCGCACGTCCGAGTGGCTGGCGGCGTAGTCCAGAAACCGCAGCATCACGCCTTTCAGGGTCTCGTCCACTTCCCAGTAGTGCGTCGCGAGACAGAAGTCGCCGTGCTCGCGCCGCGCTTGGTCGAACCCGGCTTTCAGCTCGTCCAGGGTGGTGCCGGGAATCAGGCTGTGGCAGCCGAATTCGGCGTGGCCCGCGTAGCGCAGCACGTGCGGGTACACGAGACGGTCCGATCGGGTTCGTCCCGTCGCGCTGCGGAACCGGCGCACGCGCCACCAATTGCCGGGCGTCGCGAGATCCCACGCGCGCATCGATGGACGAAACGACAGAAACGATCCGAGGATGTTCAAGCCCGCCGACGCCACCGCGCTCAACCCGCGTTTCGACAGCGCGTTGTGCGGCGGCACGAAGATCGAGATCGGCGTGCCCAGCGTCTCCCGCAGGTATCGACCGCCTTCGCTCACCCGCCGCTCCGGATCCGGGGCGGCCTGGAACTCATAGCCGTCCGGAAAGTCCTGGTGCGTGTAGCCATGCAGAGCAATCGTCGCGCGCCGGAGGGTCACGAGCTGCTTCAGCGCGCACACCAGCTCGGCGTTGCGGTCGATCGCGCACGCCTCGCCCGAGTGCCAGTGCTGGGGCGGAATGCCGGCGCGCTCGTAGCCGATCGCGAACGGGACCGTCGCGAGACAGACCGGCACGCGGTCCCAGACGTCGCGATAGACCCGCGCGAGCGTCTCCGGCGCGGTGAAGAAACAGGTGTCATCGTCCCGGATGGCGACCTTCATGCCGACACGCGCGTCGTGCCGCGCCGCGCAGCGATGACGCGGTCATAGACGTCGAGCAGCCGAAGCGCGCTCGTCCGCCAGGAGAATTCCGTCGTCGCCTTCATGCGGTTGTAGGTGCCGGCGGCCTGCGCGGCGGCCGGGGACGCCAGGTACTTTTCGAGCCCCGCGGCCAGCGCCGGGGCATCGTTCGGCGGAACGACGGACCCGCCAGTGCGCTCCGCGACGAAATCGCGCACGCCGCCGACGTCGGTCGTGACAATCGGCAGTCCGCACGCCATCGCCTCGAGCACCACGTTGGGCGAGTTGTCGAAGTCTGACGACAGCGCGAAGACATCGGCCGCTCGATAGAACGCGGGCGTGTCGGCGTGCGGCACGTACCCCGCGAACGTCACGGCGTCGGACATCTCGAGGGCCGCCGCGAGGCGCTTGAGCGCGTCCGCCTCGGGTCCGTCGCCCACGATCACCAGGTGCACGCCTGCGATCCGTTCGCGCACGATCGAGACGGCATCGAGCAACAGCCGGACGTTCTTGATCGGCACGAGGCGCGCGACGGTGAGCACCACACGCCTGTCGTTGAGCCGAAGCGCGTCGCGCAGGTTCCAGCCATCGGGACGGAACCGCTCGGAATCGACGCCTTTCGGCAACCGCTCGACGGGGCGCCCGAGCATCGCGGGCAGATGCGCCGCCGCCCATCCGTCCGCGATCAGGGCATCGGCCTGCTGCAGATCTCCGACGTAGCGCGGGTTGGGCGGGCCAGGCAGGTTGATCACGACGGGGATGTTCGCGACGCGCAGGCGCGCCGCCTGATGCAGCGCGTGCGCGTGGACGATGTCGGGTTGCGGCCGGCTCGCGGCAAGACGGCGCCAAGCCGCGCGGCAGAACCACTCCTCGTCCACGTGCAGGGCTGTCATCGTCAGGCGGCCGAACCCGCGACGATTTTGAAAGCGGTAGACGAACTCGCGGGCGTAGGGCGAACGGAGCATCTCGACGGCGACGCCCTCGATCGGATACCGCGCCGCGCCGGACAGGAACGGAACGCCCGTGATGATCCGGACGTCGACGCCGAGCGCGGTCAGCTCACGCGCCCACGCGAGGTGGCGCGTCTCCCCGCCGCCCCGCATCATCGCGAGGCACCGCACGAGCATCGTTACGCGCATGCGCGCTCGCCGGTCTGCACACGGTCCACGTGCGCGCGCGCCCACAGCTCGAGGCACACGAGCGCCCAGATCCGCTTGGCGTGATCGCGCGATCCCGCCTGGTGCTGGCCCAACAGCACGGACACTTCGCTCGCGCGCGTCCAGCCGCGTTGCCGGCTCCGTGGATCGAGGAGGATGTCGCTCGCCCAGCCGATCATCTGCTCCTGAAACCACCGGCGCAGCGGCACGCCGAAGCCGCGCTTGGGGCGCTCGAGCACGGCCGGCGGCACCCAGGGACGGATCACGTCGCGAAAGAGGCGCTTCAGCGTCACGCCCTCACCGTGTCTCGCCGACGACTGCATGGCGGCGAGCTCGACCACGCGATGGTCGAGAATCGGGCAGCGGGCTTCCAGCGAGTGCGCCATCGTCGCGCGATCGACCTTGACGAGAATGTCGCCGGGAAGATAGTGATGCGCATCCCACTGCTGCAGACGCGAGAGCAGCGTGCCGCGGGCCGCGTGGATGTCGGCGACCGCCTGTTGCTCCGGCAGCGCGCCCGCCGCGCGCAGCACGTCGGGATCGACGACCGATCGGAGCAGGTAATCCGGGAACACCGTGCGACGCCAGACGAACCACGCTTCGGGTCCGAGCGCCATCGTCGACAACCGTCCCTTGCCGCGGGCGTGCACCGGCACCAGCCGGGCGCCGGCGGTCAGGACGTCGCGCAGCGCGGCGATCGGGGCGGAGGCGACGCGTGACAAGGCGTCCGCATACGGTGTGTAGCCCGCGAACAACTCGTCTCCGCCGTCGCCGGTCAGACAGACCGTGACGTGCCGTCGCGCGAGCTCCGCGACGTAGAACGTCGGGATCGCCGAAGCGTCGGCGAACGGCTCGTCGAAGTGCACCGCGAGGGTTTCCGCCACGCGGACGCAATCGGGCTGGACGATGTGCTCGTGGTGGTCCGCGCCGAAGTGCTCGGCGTTCGATCGCGCGTCGGCGATCTCGTCGTACGCCGCGTCGCCGAAGCCGATCGTGAACGTCTTGATCGGCCGCGCCGACTGCTGCGTCATCAGCGCCAGCACGGCCGCGGAGTCCATCCCGCCGCTCAGAAACGCGCCCAGCGGCACGTCCGAACGCATCCGGATGCGGACCGCTTCGGTCAACTCGCTGCGCAGGCGCTCGATCGCTTCGCCCTCTGGCATCGCATCGCGATCCGGCGCGTCGGGCCATCGCCAGAACGGCTCGGCGCGCGCCGTGCCGGCGCCGACGTCCACGACCAGCGCCGTGCCGGGCACGAGCCGCTGCATACCGTCGAATGCGGCCTGCGCGCCCGCGACGTAGCCGAACGTGAAGAAGCTGAGCAGCGCCTCGGCGTTGACGCCGGGCACATCGGGCAGCGCGGCGAGAATCGCTTTCGTCTCCGACCCGAAGAGCAGCTCGCCGTTTTTCTGCAGGTAGTACAGCGGCTTCTTGCCGACGCGGTCGCGGGCCAGCACGAGCTGCGAGCGCACAGCGTCCCAGATCGCCACCGCGAACATGCCGCGCATCTTCTCGAAACCCGCGATGCCCTCGGTGGCATACAGATGCGCGATCACTTCCGTGTCGCACGCCGTCTGGAAACGCCGGCCGCAGCGCTCCAGATCCTCGCGCAGTTCGACGTAGTTGTAGATCTCGCCGTTCTGCGCCACGGTGATCGCGCCGCCGTCAATCGAGATCGGCTGGTGGCCGCCCGCCACGTCGATGACGCTGAGCCGGGCGGCGCCCAGGGCCGCGGCCCGATCGGTGAACAGGCCCCGGTCGTCAGGTCCGCGGTGCCGCAGCGTCGCCACCATCCGGCCCAGGCGGGCCGCATCCGGCGCGCGACCCGTCAGCGAGACGAAGCCAGCGATTCCGCACATGGTATGGAGAGGGGTGAACCGCACACGTCCGCGAGCTCTTCGACCACGAACGCGGCGACGCGCTCGGCGGCACGTCCGTCGAGAAACTGACACTGCTCGACGGCGACCCGCCGCCGGCCGTCGCGATCGAGCGAGGGATCGTCGAGATAGCGCCCGACGTGTTCGATGAGCTGTTCCGGCGTGCCGGCGACGCGCACGGCGCCGTGGCGCGTGATGTTCGTGTAGTGGGTGAAGCTGTAGTAGCGCCGCGCCGACCGCACCCAGTCGGACGGCGTCTCGCCGTCGAACGCGACGTTCACGACGGGCGTGTCGAAGATCGCCGCCTCGATCGCAAGCGTCGACGCGACGTTCACGACCACGTCGCTGTGGCGCATCGTGTTGGCGAGATGGCGCTGATTCTCGGCGGTGATGTCGACCGCGAGGCCGTCACCGGCCTTCACCGTCGAGCGGAACGGTTTCTCGATCATCACGTGCGGCGCGCCTTCGAACTCGGCGTACACCCCGAGCTCGTCGCGCGGGTGCAACCGCACGAGCAGTTGCGCCGGCTCGCGCCACACGCCGCTCGCCATCGCGCGCATCAGCACCCGCAGCACATGGTCGTGGTGCGGGTACAGCTCGCGCGGCGTCGTCGTAACGGTAATCAGCTTGCATGAGGGGTCGGCCCCGATCTGCCGGAAGTAGGCCTCGCGCGACGTGATCGTCCCATCCCGGAAGTACAGATCCCACTGCGGCGTGCCGGCGATGCGCACCTCCGCCGGCGTGTACCCGTGCAGGTCGACCGCCTGCTGTTTCATCAGGTCGTTCCAGACCAACAGCCGATCCACGCGCCGCACGGGCAGCAGCTTGTTGGTGAAGTTGTCCCAGCTCGGATCGATCGCGAGCGCCCGCACGCGGCGGCGCACGGCCGTGCGCAGTAGCGGCACTTCGGACAGGATCAGGCCGGGGCTCGACGTCACGAGCAGCGAAGGCTGATAGCGATCGAACAGCGCGTCCGCCTGCGGGTGCGACACGAATCGGTCCGACAGGTCGTACCGCGATCGGGGACGGGCGATCGCCGGCATGAGCGTCCTCGCCAGGCGTGCCTTCGCGCCGATCCAGCGAATCGTGCCCTTCGCCTGCGCCTCGGCCCGGCGAATGCGCACCGATTCGGTGATGCCCGATTCGAGATAACACGCCTGCATCAGCCCCAGGAGTCGGCGTTCGAGGCCGGCGGGCGTGTGCGCCGGCAGATCTTCGAATACCACGCGGGGATGCGCGAACTCGCGGACGAACCCGGCGTCGCGCGACAGCGGCGACGCAAGAACGACACGCAGATCCGCGGCCGCGTCCAGCAACCGGCCGAGCAGGCCGTGCCGCAGCATGTTGCCGGCGGCCGCGCCGTGCGGCACCGAGACCAGAATGGTCGGCGGAACGCTCATCGCAGCGTGCCGGCCCCGACAGCCGCGCGATGCTCGAACCGGTAGGGCAGATACACGAGCCCATCCTCGTCCTCGCTGGTGCGTTCGGACGCGGCCGGCCCCGCGACGACGGCGAATCGCGGCCCGGCGGTGACGACGTCATAGGACACGAGCTGGTGCGAATCGGTGATCGACAGGCGCAGGACGTACTGCCGCCGCCTCAGCGGCAGCGACTCGAAGCGGCAGTCGATCACGCCGTCGCCCTCCACGGCCGCCGGCACGTCCGCCGACGACGACGTCGCCGTCGCGACGACCAACCCGGTGTCGACGTCCACGATCGCGAGCTGGCACACGGGCGCCGCCACGCGTGTCGTCGCGGTGTACGCCGCGCGGACGATGAGCGGATCGCCTTCTCGCACCGCATTCGTGGCGCGGCCCTCGGCGTCCACGATGTCCACGGCCGTGAACCGGACTTCGCCAGTGCCGCCACGGTGGCTCTGCAGCGCGTTCTGTTCGTTGCCGAGCGCGCGCAGATTCACTTCGGTCATGTACCGCTCGGCGATCTCGGCCGCCGGCCCGAACGCGCGGACCTGGCCGTTCTCCATCCAGAGGATGCGATCACACAGGCGGCGCACGTTCCACATGTCGTGCGAGATGAAGAGAACCGTCTTCCCGTCGCCGATCAGGCGGCGCAGGCTCTCGAGCGCTCGCCGGCGAAACGCGGCGTCGCCCACGGCCAGCACCTCGTCCACGAGGACGATGTCGGGATCGCTGAAGATGGCGACGGCGAACCCCAGCCGCGCGTAGAGGCCTGAGGAGTACCGCTTCATCGGCGTGTCGATCAGGCGCTCGACCTCTGCGAACTGCACGATGTCATCGAAGCGCCGGTCGACCTCCCGCCGCGAGAGCCCGAACAGGCCGCCGCCCAGATACACGTTTTCGCGGCCGGTGAGCTCGGGATGGAAGCCGGCGCCGAGCTCGATGAGCGACACCACGCGGCCCGCCACCTGCACGCGTCCGCTGGTCGGCCACGTGACTCGTGAAATCAACTTGAGCAGTGTCGTCTTGCCGGCGCCGTTGGATCCGATGACGCCGAGGCCGTCTCCGGCGGGGACGTCGAAGCTCACGTCCTTCATCGCCCACACGTTCGGATCGATGCGGCCGCGCGAGAGGCTGTACACGTCCTGGCTGCGCCCGCGCAGGCTGTCGATCGTGGACGCGACCAGATCGACCACCGTGCGGGAGCGTCCCGCGCGATAGCGTTTCGATACGTGCTCGAGCCGGATGACGACGGGCTCAGATGACATCAGCGAAGTACTTGTCGAGCTTCTTGAACAGCACGAAGGCGCCGACGAAGACGGCGAGGGTCGCCAACGCCGACGACCCGACGAGCGCCCAGTCCGGTTCGCGGCCGTACACCAGCGCCGAACGGAAGCCTTCAACGATACCGCTCAACGGATTGGCCGCGATGAACGGGCGCCACCGGGCGGGCACCTTGCTCAGCGGATAGGCGATGGGCGTCACATACAGCCAGAGCTGCAGCCCGATCTGCACGACCGGGCTGACGTCGCGATAGAACACGTTCACGGACGAGGCGACGAGCGTGACGCCGGTCGTGAAGAGCACGAGCATCACGAAGAACACCGGCGTCAGCAGCGCCCAGCGCGTCAGCGCGACATGGTCGTAGGCCATGAGCAGCGCGAACAGCGTCCCAGCGGCGAAGAAGTCCAGCAGCCTGGACGCGACCTGCGAGAACGGGATGATCTCGCGCGGAAAGTACGTCTTCGTCACGATGTTCCTGTACGTGATCAGGCTCATCGTTCCTGAGGTCACGCTGTTCAGGAAGAAGAACCAGGGCACGAGGCCCGCGTACGCGAAGATCGGGTACGGCACGCCGTCGGCGGAGATGTTGCCGAGGCGCGAAAACACGAACGTGAACACCGCCATCGTGGCGAGCGGCTGCGCGATCGCCCAGCCAAACCCGAACAACGACTGGCTGTAGCGCCCCTTCACCTCCCGCCTGGTGAGGTTCATGAGCAGTTCCCAGTACGCCGACGGGTTGATGCGCGCCGCGCGATCGGTCAGTTCCAGCCGGCTGGCTGCGGTGGAGGCAGTCGCCATCAGTCGAGCACGAACTCCTTCTTCCACTCGCCGGCATCCGGGAGCACGGCCTGCTCGGACTTGTGCAGGACGAAGGTCTCCAGCACGAGCGCGTCCATCTCGGTCCGCATGAAGCAGCGATAGGCGTCCTCGGGCGTGCAGACGATCGGCTCGCCGCGCACGTTGAACGAGGTGTTGACGATCACGGCGCAACCGGTGCGCCGGTAGAACGCCTCGATGATGTCGTGGTAGAGCGGGTTCGTGTCGCGGCGGACCGTCTGAACCCGCGCGGAGTAGTCCACGTGCGTGACGGCCGGAATATCGGACCGCGGCACGTGCAGCTTCTCGATGCCCCAGAGCGCGCGCGCCGATTCGGACATCGGGATCCGCCGCGACCTCACCACGTCGGCGACAAGGAGCATGTACGGGCTGTCGCGATCGAGCTCGAAGTAGTCCGCGACGTGCTCGCGCAGGACCGCCGGCGCGAAGGGCCGGAACGACTCGCGGAACTTGATCTTCAGGTTCATCACCGACTGCATCTTCGGCGACCGCGCGTCGCCGAGGATCGACCGGCCGCCGAGCGCCCGCGGGCCGAATTCCATGCGGCCCTGCACGAGTCCGACCACCTTGCCGTCGGCGAGCAGCGCGGCCACGTGGTCGGCCAGCGCGCGCCGATCGTGCGGCTCGGCCGGGTAGCCCTCGCGCGCGAGCCATGCCCCGATCTCACCTTCGGAAAACGACGGGCCGAGGAAAGAGCCCTTCATGGCGTCGGCGTAAGCGGGCGCCGCCCCGCCTGCCGCAGGCGCCTGGGATGACCGCCGCTGCCAGGCGCCACTGGCCTCGGCACTCACACGCGGCTTGTTGAGATACCGATGCCACAGGTTCATCGCCACGCCGATCGCGCCGCCCGCGTCACCCGCGGCGGGCTGAATCCAGATCTCCTCGAACGGCCCTTCGCGGAGCAGGCGGCCGTTGCCGACGCAGTTGAGCGCGACGCCACCCGCCAGACACAGATCGCGCAGGCCGGTTTCGCGATGCGCGAACGCCGCCATCTTCAGCATGACCTCTTCGGTGATGTCCTGGAGCGAACGCGCGAGGTCCATTTCGCGCTGGGTCAGCGGGCTCTCTGGCTGCCGCGCGGGACCGCCCAGCAGCCGCTCGATCGCCGAGCCGGTCATCGTCAGCCCGTGGGGGTACGTGAAGTACTCCATGTTCATCCACAGGCTGCCGTCGTCCCGAATCTCGAGCAGATGGTCCTTGATGGTCTTGACGTAGGTGGGCTCGCCGTACGGCGCGAGGCCCATCACCTTGTACTCGCCCGAGTTCACGCGGAAGCCGGTGAAGTAGGTGAAGGCGGAATAGAGCAGGCCGAGCGAGTGCGGAAAACGCAGTTCGTGGAACAGCTCGATCTGATGTCCGCGGCCGACGCCAATCGATGACGTCGCCCATTCACCGACGCCGTCGATCGTGAGAATGGCCGCCTGTTCGAACGGCGAGGGATAGAACGCCGACCCCGCGTGCGACTCATGATGCTCACCGAAGAGGATGTCGCCCTCGTAGCCTTCGAGACGCGCGCGAAGGTCGTCGTTCATCCAGAGCTTTTCGGCCAGCCAGAGCGGGAGCGCCATCAAGTACGCGCGAAGGCCCCTGGGCGCGCACGCAATGTAGGTTTCGAGCAGCCGGCCGAACTTCACGAGCGGCTTCTCGTAGAAGCCGACCAGATCGAGATCCTTCGGCGTGATGCCGGCCTCGCGCAGGCAGTACTCCACCGCGCGCGCCGGGAACGCCGCATCGTGCTTCTTTCGGGTGAAGCGCTCCTCCTGCGCGGCGGCCACGATCTCGCCCTCGATCACGAGGCACGCGGCCGAGTCATGGTAGTACGCCGAGATGCCTAGGATGCGTGTCGCCATTCGGCCAGTCCGGAAAGTGAGGAGCCGGCGAGCACGGCCATCGCCACAGCCGCTGGAATCAGATGGATGGAAAACCGGCCCGGATACGCGACGCCGCGCGCGACGAGGCCGCCCGCGACGGCCGCGACACAGACGAGGGCGAGGCCGAGCGGCAGGCGCCGCGCGACCGGCGCGCGCAGAAGTCCGAGCAGCGACGCGATCACACCGGCGACCACCAGCAGCGATCGCCAGTCGAGGCGCGGCGGATCCTGCACCGTGACGATCATCAGCACGCTCTCGATCGCACTGCGCCAGGCGGTCGCCGACCAGAGCGAATCGAGCGTGAGGCCGAGCCCGGTTGAGTTGTGGACTCGGGTCGTGCCGGCAAAGAGACTCAGCTCGCCAGTGTAGTACCACCCGCGAGCGGCAAACGCGGAGAGACCGGCGGCCAGACACAGCAGGTAGGCCGCGACGACGCGCTTCGGCAGGCGAGCCCAGAGCAGCCGGACGTCGAACGCCGACCCGGCCGGGACGCTGTCGGCCAGCGTCAGCGTCACGAGCGCGAGCACCAGGGGCAGGTGGTTCAATCGCGTGTAGAACGCGAGGCTCGCGAACAGCCCCGCGAGTGCTGCGGCGGCGACGGAGCCCCGTCGCGACTCGAGCAGGCTGAGCGCCGCCAGGTAGACCCAGAGCGACGCGGAGATTTCGCCGAGGCCGCGGCCGATCATGTACCAGTTGGGACCGAGCGCCATCGTGAGCAGCACGCAGACGGCCGCGCCGATGCCGAACCGGAAACCCGTCAGACCGTTCACGATGTGGAAGGCGAACATCGCACCCACCAGCAGGGCGAACCCGTCCCACAGGATCTCGCCGGCGCGCGAGTCGCCGAAGAGCAGATGGAGCGCGCCGCAGATCCAGCGGTAGAGCGGCTGATTCCAGAACGTGGCCTGACCGCCCTCGAGCCAGAAGCCCTGCATGAAGATGCGGTACGCGAACCGCTGGGAGGTGAGCGCATCGTCGCCGAACAGATAGAGCGTGAACCGGCCGACGTCGCGCAACGCGAGCGCCGCGATCAGCGCGAGCCACGGCACGCCGACAAGGAGCCAGGCGCCTCGCGCGTCACGAAGCCGGCTCGGAACTGGTGCGAACATGCAGGCCGCCAGCGGCACGACCGCCAGGCGCGCCAGCATCGAATCGGCGCCGCCCGACGCGGCCCACGCGACGCAAAGCGCCACGGTCGCGGTGAACGCCAGCACGGGCGCCCCGGGTCTGTAAGCCGCCACAGCCGCGAGCAGCCAGCCTCCGAGCAGGCCGGCGGCCAGCATCGTGACGGCCCACCCGCCGACGCCCAGCGCGATGCGCTCGACCCGGGTCAGCGTTCTGGTGGCCGTCACGCTCGCCGAAAACACGTCTGCGCCGTTCCACAACGGCACGAACCGCCAGTTCCGTCCGCTCAAATCCAGATGCAGGTCGATCCGATGGACTCCAGCCTCGAGCCGAATCGCCGGTGTCTCGCCGCGCCGCGCCGAGAGGGGCCGGGCGTCGACATCACCGGTCAAGGTCACGTCGGTTCCAGTGAGAATGCTCAACGTGCCCGCACGCGACGTTTCCATCGTGCCGGTCACGTTTACGAGGTACTCGCCGCTTGGGGGCCTCGGGTTCTCCTCGGCCAAGTTCAGAAACTTCCCGGTCTTCAGCTCGAAGTCGCGGCCGTACGGGATGTTGATGAACCACGCGGGAAAGTGTGTCGGCCGCGCGTACCCGCGGGACACGATCGCCGAACACGTGGGCATCCGCGGATCGCCCATCGTGCGCGCGTCCCAGCTTCGCACCAGTTGCCATCCGCCGGTCTGCGGCGGATTCGCCATGAGGAACTGTCCGCACCAGCCGCCCTGTGGGAGCAGCGCCCACGCCGCCAGCTTGGTGACGAGCAGCAACGCCACGAGCGTGCGCGCCGCGGCGGTTCTGAGGAACGCGGGGTACCACCACCAGAGCGCCGGGAGCACGAGGCCGAGGGCCAGCGCTTCGAGCGGTGCGTCGAAGGGGGCGCCGTCGAGCGCGCCGAGGGCACGACCGGGCCATGCGGCGGCCGCAACGAGCGCGATGCCCCAGAGAAACGTCACCTAGAACAGGGTGTAGATGAACGGCGCCACCGCGCTCGACTGCGAGAAGACGATCAGCAGGCCGAACAGCACGAAGACGACGACGATCGGCACCAGCCAGTATTTCTTCTCCTGCCGGAGAAACTGCCAGAACTCCGATATCACGCGACCTTTGCTCATAGCGACCTCGAGGATGAACGCACTCAGAACATCCGATCAAAATGCCGAGGACTGCGGTATCGCGCGGGGTACGCCGACCAGCCGGGCCACGTCTTCCGGTTTCGCGCGAGCGGATCCTTGCCAGTGAGCTTCCAGATGAGACCGACCGGCGTCAGGAGGAGGAAGAACGCCAGCGACAGCAACACGCGCGCGTTCACCCAGCCCAGCACGGTCGCGAATGCCCACCACGCGTCGCTCGGCCGCTTCAGCAGTGACGGCCGCAGGTAGCCGAAGACGACGAGGACCGCGCCGACCGCGCCGATCACTTCCGCGCGCGTCGCGCGCCCGCGCCACGCGAGCAGCAGCGCGATGACGACGAGCACGCCGCCGACCGACAGGCCGAACGATCGTTCGCGATTCTGAATCTTCAGCATCGGTCCAGCGGGTGGCGCATCGGCGGCACGCGCGATTCCGCCAACGCCGGGATCGGGCCGACCGCGCCCACCGACGCCATCTGGATCGTCCTGATTGGCACCGCTGGACCCACTCCGCCTGGCGGTCATCGTGATGCCAAGGCGTCGAACATCGGATCGGCAAGTGTCTCGGCCACCCACTGGTTTCCTCTGGCCGTGAGGTACACGCCGTCCACCGACCAGGTCGGATCGTGAAGGTCGACGTGTGCGCCAATGTCGACGTACGAGTAGCGGCGGTTCGAGGCGAAGCGGCTGGCGAGTGTCCGTGCCAGCGATTGCTGCTGCGCCGCGTGACGCCGTGAGACGTGAGGCGGCGTCACCACGAGCACCGGAAGCTGGCGCGCCAGAGCCCACTCGACGGCCTCGGCCATCGCCGCGCAGTAGCGCGCTGATCCGGCCTCACACGACATATCCATATCCGGCGGGTCCCCGCCGTCGCGGAGCGCTGACGCCACCACGGCTCGGCCGGCCGGCGACGATGCGCCAAACAGCACGGGTACATACCCAGCGCGCCTGAACCAAACCGACTGGCGGCGCGCGCTCGCCGGGTCGCCGAGATCCGCGTATCCGTCATACACACAGACGGCGTCGGGGTGGAGGTACGCATAGTCGGCCAGCGTGGCGGTATACGATGCGGCGCCATCTCCCATGCCCGCCAGGTTGATCACTTCCGTGTACAGGCCCCGGTATTTCCTGCGCCACCCCTGGTTGAGCGCGCGCTCGAAATAGTGGGGAAAGGTGTTGGGCCAGGAGAGGCCGTATCCGTACGCCGCGCTGCCGCCGAGGACCACCAGCCGCGTGGCACCGGCCCGCTTTACGAGCGTCGCTGTGCCGCGCAGCCCCCACGTGTTGACGCCCATTCGCTCTTCCGTGCGCCTGTGCGCACGCAAATCGAGGACGACAGCGCCGAGCGCCGCCGCGACAAACGCCTCGACGACCAGGACGATCAGCACGCTTCGGCGCGAGAGCGTCATGTCTGCGTCACCACGGACGTGCCTGGAAGCCGCGCGCGCCGGCTGACCATCAGGACCACCGCGGCCGCGGCGAGGAGAAGCGACAGGGACAGCGGCACTCGCGCAGCCGGCACGAACGTCAACTGAGCGCCGATCCGAAGGTTGGCGAGCGCGTAGCACAAGACGAACAGTCCGCAGAGCAAGTCCGGCAGTTGCCGGAGCACGAGGACCGCGAGCGGAATCGCGATGAAATGAAAGTTCCACAGCGCGCGGTCCGGCTGCTGCACCACCACCAGCGCAAGCGCCGCGGGCGCCGCGGCGACCGCAAGCAGGCGCAGATCGCGCGGAGCAAAGAGGAGACCGATCGGCATCACAACCCAGAGCGCGCCGAACTCGCCGAACACCGCCATCGCGGCCCCTCGGTAGCCCACCTCGCCGAGCCAGACGGCGAGATCGCCGCCCCCCACAATGTCAGTGGACGCGCTCCCCGCGTAGGTGTAATTGTAGCGGAGCATCAACCACAACTGCAGCCCGACCCATACGAGCGTCACGCCGGTGGCAGTCGCCAGCGATCGCAGCGCGACCTCCCATCGTCGCCGCATCGCCGACCAGATGCAGAAGATCCAGAGCGGCGCCGCTGCGAACTCCTTCGCGAACACACCGATCCCGGCGATGAGACCGGCATGGCCGCGCCGCCCGACGATGAGCGCGTTGAGGACGAGCGGTCCCATCAGGAACATCAGCGGATCCGACGTGTAGCAGTTGAACAGCGTGAGCAGCGGACCAGACCCCAATCCAGCGAGCCAGGTGGCCAGCAGCGCGGTGCGCGCAGACAAGCCGAGCGTGATGCAGAGGCGGCCGAGCGCAACCGCGGCGCCGGCGTTCGCCAGCACCGCGTAGCTTTTCCACTTCAAAAGCGACGGTCCCGGAAACGGATCGAGCATCCATGCGACGAGCACGCGGAAGCAGTGGAGATCGGAGCAGTCCAGGATGACGTGCTGCCGTCCGATCGCCTCGTAGACATCGCGGTCGGTCTGGAACGACGGAGCCGGTGCGTAGGCCGTAATCGCGCCGAGCACCACGGTCAGCAGCAAGAACGTCGCGAGGGGACGCGGGAAAGCTGCGGCGGCCGGGTTCAAGACTTTCCAGGCCGTGACGCCTGGAGGCGCCCCAGCATCTCCAAGATTGGGTCCGCCAGGCGCTCAGCGATACGGGCGTTGCCTGCGGCCGTCAGATACCGGCCATCCGACGCGAGTGCCGAATCGGCCATATCCACCGCCTGGCCGAGATTGACGTACATCACGTCCGGCCGGGCGCCGAACCGCTCGCGAAGCCGCGCGGCCAGCGCTTCTTGCTGCGCGCGATGACGCGCCGAGATGTAGGGCGGCGTCACGATGACAATCGGCTTGTTCTGCCCAAGCGACCACGTCACCGTGTTGAGCATCGCAGCGCAATACCCCCGTGAACCGTCGTCGCAAGACATGATGCTGGCAGGTCCTGCCTGTTCCGACAGCGCCGGCCACGCGGCTGCCGTCTCCGGAGCGGTCCAGAAAGGATCCCGGCGCAAAAGAGCGGGCAGCAGCGGCAGGTAGCCGGCGTAACGGAATACGACCGACCGCCGTCGAGCACCACCGTGATCTGGCCCCGCATATCCGTCGTAGACGCACACGACATCGGCGTCCAGATATGCGTAATCGCGCAAAGTGTCCACATAGGACGAGGCCCCATCACTCACGGCCGCAAGGTTCACGACCTCGGTGAACGTGCCAGGGAATTTCTCGCGCGACGACTCATTCAGGCGCCGCTCCAAATCGTAGGGCAACGTCTCCGCCCAGACGACGCGGGGGCCGTACGCGGCGCTTCCTCCGACGACGGCGACGCGATGGCTTTGCGGCCGCTTGGTGATGCGCGCGAGCCCGCGGAAACCGCGCACGTTCACGCCGCGGTTCTGTTCAACCCGCTTGTGCTGCCAGACGTCGAACATGAGAGCGCCGAGCACGAGCATCACGACGGCTTCGGCCACGAGGAGCGACCGCGCGGGACGCCGTCGTATGACGTCCTCCCGTCCGGCGACAACCGGCGCCTGCCGGCGCGTCATCGCGCGGCCGATGGCGAAGAGGGCAATCACCATCGACAGCGCCAGTCCAAACTTTGCCGGCGGAACGAACGCGAGTTGCGCGCCCACCCGCAGGTTCGCAACCGCGTAGCACACGATGAAGAGCCCGCACCACACGTCGGCCAGCTCGGCGAGCACGAGGACGGCCAGCGGTATGACGACGAAGTGAAGATTCCACAGCGCGCGGTCCGGCTGCTGGACGTAGGCCAACGCGATCGCGACCGGCAGGCACGATGCCGCCAGCAGGCGCAGGTCGCGACCGCAGCGCAGCAGACCGACCGGCGCGAGCACAAGCAGCGTGCCGAATTGGGCCACAATCACCGCCGCCGCCACGCGTGGACTGACAAATGACAGCCACCGCGCCAAGTAGCCGCCGCCAAGCAGGTCCGCAGAGGCGCTGCCGGCGTAGCTATAGTTGTAACGAAGGATGAGCCACGCCTGAAGAGCCATCCACACCAGGGTCACACCGACAGCCGCCGCGAGGCCGCGCACGGCGAGATCCCAGCGCCGGCGCAGCATCATCCACATCGTGTAGATCCATAACGGCGCGGCCGCGAATTCCTTCGCGAACACGCCGATGCTTCCGATGAGCCCGCCGCGGCCGTGGCGCCCCCGTACCATCTCCCCGAGCAGCAGCGGCCCCATCAGGAACATCAGAGGGTCGGACGTGTAGGGATCAAACAATGTGAACAGCGAACCGAAGCCGAACGCCGCGATCCACGTCGCCATGTACGCCACGCGCGCCTGCAACCCCAGGAGGAGGCATAAACGACCGACCGCCATGGCCGCGCCCGCGTTGGCAAGTACTGAGTACGCCTTCCATTTGAACAGCGACGGTCCCGGCAGCCGCCCCAGCACCCACGGCACGAGCACTCGGAAACAATGCAGGTCCGAGCAGTCGACGATGACGATGTCGCGGCTGATGGCGTCATAGGTGTCCCGATCGGTCTGATACCAGGGCCGCGGCGCGAGCGTCGCGACCGCGCCCAACAGCGTGGCAATCAGCACGAAGGTGATGGCCGGCCGTGTCACCGCGCCGCCTCCGCCACCGGGCCGGCGAGGCGATCGGCGATCCGTGCGTTGCCCGCAGGGGTCAGATGCATGCCGTCATAACTGAGCGTTCCGTCGCGAAGATCGACGGCGTCTCCGAGATTCACGTACCGGAACGCGGGACGATCGGCAAAGCGCTCGTGCAGCATGGCCGCAAGCGCCTGCTGCTGCGAGCGGTGGCGCTCCTCCACTTTCGGCCACAACGGATACGGCTGCGTGACCACGAGGACACGTTGGCCGTGCGAAAGCGCGTAATCGACCGCGCCGGCCACCGAGTCGCAGTAGTCAGTCCATGGGTAGGCGCATGAGCCGGACTGCGGACGCGGCCCGGCACCCGGCGCCGGCTTGGCCACACGCTCGAGCTGCCGCTCAAGTGAGTCGCCGATGGTCGCGGCCGTTTCGAGTGCCGCTGCGGTCGCGCGGTTCGCGGCAGTCGGATGGAACACCGTTTTCCCGTCAGGCGCATAGGCTGCGTTCACGTTGCCGCCGTGCAGCAGCGCCATCGCCTTTTCACGAAACACGAGAGGAAACACGGGAAAATACCCGGTGAGCCGGAATATCGGCGAGTTGCGGCGATACACGGAGTGGTTGGCTCCATTCGGATCGCCCATCAGATCGTTGTACCCCTCGTAGAGGCAGACGATGTCGATGTCGAGATAGGCGTAGTCCTCGAGTGTGTATCGAAACGAATACGCGCCTTCGTTGTTGTAGCCCAGGTTCACGACGCTGAAGCGCCGGCCACCCGCCACGCGGCCATTCAGCCGCTGCTCGAGGAGCGCGGGAAACGCCTGATCCCGCGTGACGCCGTAGCCGAAGACCGTGCTGCCGCCCAGCACCGCGACGCGGATGTCGCCCGGCCGCTTCTTCGGCGCGACCGGGCCGCGGTAGCCCCACACGTTCAAGCCGGCCGATCGCTCGGTGCGCTTGTGCAGGTAGAGATCGGCGGCCATCAGCGCGGCCACCATCATGAACGAGGTGAGCAGCACTGCACACGCGGCGAACGCGAGGGGCCGGATCCTCACGCGCATGGCACACCGCGCTGGTCGGCCACGCGCGATTCGATCGCTCCCGCGATGCCGGTCACGGACGCGAGCTTGATGGCTTCCGGCCGGGTCCCGAGGGTGACCAGCCTTTTCATGACGCGCGTCGAGCGACGACGGCGACAGCCGGCGCGTGCCGCCGGAACGCGCGCGTCGGCCAGCTCAAATACACGCCCCCCGGCACGAGATAGCGCACGAGCCCGAGCCATTCCTGCACGTCGAACCGCGCCTTCGCGAGCTCCAGCCAGAACGCGCGCGGATGCTTGTGGAGGTGCGTGGGATCGCGGTCGAGGAGGCGGATGATCGGACCGGACAGGCCGTCATATACCGGGACGACGAACATGAACACTCCGCCCGGCGCGAGACGCGAAAGAATCTCGTCGAACGCCGCAGCGGGATCGGCGAGATGCTCGAGCACGTCGAACGACACGATCGCGTCGAACGGGCCCTTGAACGGCACCTGCGTCGCCGATCCGACCACCACCGTGGCGTTGGGATTGCGCGTTCGGGCGATGCCCACGGCGTAGGAGCTGACGTCGAGCCCGAATTTCCGCCAGCTGACGTCGAGGCTCGACAGAAAACTTCCGGGGCCGCAGCCGACGTCCAGAATGCGGGGGTTCGCCACGCCTGCCAGGTAGCGCTCGATCAGCCGGCGGTAGAAGGTGATCTTCCAGTGCGGGTTCTGCCGCGTGTAATCGCGGTAGACGTGCTCGAAATACGCCTGCTCGAACTGCGGCTCGGTCCGGCGCTCCAGCGTCACGTCCGCGCCGCCGCCGCGGCGGCGCGCCCCTCGCGCAGCCATTCGCGGCATTTCATGAGCAACCGGTAGTACCGCGCGAACAACGCGGGGCTGTAGTACATGTGCGACACGCCGTGCCGCCGCGTCGACAGGACGATCGGCACTTCCGCGATGCGAAAGCCGGCCGCGGCCGCTTTGACTACGGCCTCCAGCTGCACGGTGAAGTTGTCCTCGGTCAGCGTCAGACCTTCGAGCACGCGCCGGCGCATCGCGCGATAGCCGGTCGTCATGTCGCGCACCTTGATGCCGAGCACCACTCGGCCGAACAGGTTGCCCATGCGGCTGATCGCCACGCGCCATGCGGGCACCCCGACCATCCCTCCGCCGGGCACGAACCGCGATCCGAGCACGACGTCGGCGCCGGCCTCGATGGCAGCGATCAGACGAGGCAGATCTTCGGGACGATGGCTGAGGTCGCAGTCCATGAAGACCGCGGCGTCGCAGCCGGCCTCGCACGCGGCCGCGATGCCGCTTTTCAGCGCCTGCGCGAACCCGCGATTCACCGGGTGCGTGATCACGCTCAGCCGGTCGACCTCGGTGCGTAGCGCCGAGAGCTCCGCAGCCGTGTCGTCGTCGCTGCCGTCATCGACGACGATCACGCGTGCGTCGAGTCCGGCCGCATCAGCGGACTGCAGCAGCGCGGTGACCAGCGGCGTCACGTTTCCGGCTTCGTTGTGCGCCGGCAGGACCACCGTGACCATCATGACGCCGACCGCGACGTCGCGGGCGCCGCCCCGTCGCGCCGGCTGACGCGCGCCGCCGTCCATCGCGACGCCTCGAACGCGAGATGCACGGCAAACATGGGAAAGAACAGATACATCGGCAGGATGAGCCGGTAGCCGTAGTTCGACGGCATCGTCAGCACCATCCCGGCGAGGTGCGCGAGCACGAACGCGTGAATCGGCCAGGTCTGCATGGCCCGCGCGGCTGGACACAGCAGCAGTGCCAGGCAATAGCCGACGCTTGCCGCAATCAGCTCGGGATGAACATGAGCGCCCATCAACTGGAGGAACCCCATGCTGAACCCGAGCTTCACGCCGGCCCCGCGGATTGTGTCCATGGGATGTTCGATGACAATGCGGGCCAGAACCCCGGCCGCGGAGGCCGAGCTGCCCAAATACTGATCGCGGTAGATGCGCCCGTCAACGTTCGGCGGCAGGTTGTAGTTGATGAACGACGCGGCGGGCGCGCTGGAGATGAGCACCGGCGCGCCGGCAGCCACATAGTTCCTCACCGTCGCGGGCGATATGGCGGCCAGCCACGCGACAACGAGGAGCGCGGCGGCAGTCGCCGCCCGCAGGAAACCACGGCGCATCCGCAGTGAGACGGCTGCGACGATCAGCGCCGCTGGTCCCAGATACAGCATCATCGCCGGGCGGACCAGCGCCGACACGCCGCCGGCGACGCCGGCCCACACGAGCGGCCGACGCCGCTCGCTCCGCACGAAGCGCACGAGTTGATCGATCGTGACGACGCTCGTGAAAAAGTACACGTTCTCGCTGAGCAGCGTGACGGTGTAGTGCCGGATGAACGCGAGCTCTTCGATCGCGAGCAGGAACACCAGAGCACCGATCGCCGTACGGCGATCGAAGACGCGCTCGGCGAGCCGATACACCAGCAGGTTCGCCCCGAACAGCAGCAGGAAATGCACGAAGATCGGCGTCGACAGATCCTCGCCGCCAATCGCGTGGACGGCGGCCAGAAAATACGAGTAGCCCGGGTAGTAATAGAACACCTCTGCCTTGCCGAGCGGCGCGCCGTACAGCATCAGGACGTCGCCGGTCGCGACGGCGCGGCCTCTCGCCTCGAATCCCAGCCAGTCGTCGCCGCCGCTGAGCGACAGCGCGCGACGCTGGAGCGGTGCCGCGGCGAGGCTCCCCTGCACGACCAGCAGCGCCAGCATGGCGGCCGCCATCAGCAACGCCGGCGACCAGCGCGCGCTGCGGCGCACCGACCAGAGGCCCAGCACGAACGTGAACACCGCGCCGATGTCGGCGAGCCTCGCGACGAGGCCCGCGACCTCAAATGCGCGTACCCGCCAGGCCGTGACGTTCCACGGCGTCACGAGAACGCTGACGCCGGACAGCCGAAGCAGCGGATCGGTGTTCGCCGGCTTCAAGTAGCGCAGCGTCAGGACATGATCCCCGGGCGCCAGCGTGAGGGCCGCGGACGCCGGTTTACCGCTGGCGGCATCGAGCACGGCCTGTCCGTCGACGCTCAGCGTGGCGGGCCCGCGGCTCTCGAGCGAGAGTGGCAGCGACGTCGCCTCGGCTACAACCGCGTGTCCGGACCACACGCAGGCGACCGGCTCGGTGACCTCGCGCCGCATCCCGCGATTGAAATCGGCTTCGTTCAGGAAGTACAGCGGCAGGTAGTCGTCGTGGAAATCGATGGTGCGATCGATGCGCGTGGCGTCGAGCCGCGGAAATTCCGTCGAGCGGCGCGGCGCGCCGTCCAGCCGGCCGCTGGCGCTCGCGAAATACCGGCCTTCCCATCCAACCGGTGGGATGACGATCGCGACCGCCAGTTTCAACGCGACGAGCGCAAGCAGCGCGATCGTGGTCGGCCGCGCGACGCGGAGCACGGACGTCGCCGGAAACAAGGCCGGCGTCGAGACGACGATGACGAGAGCCACCAGCGGCCACAGTCCGAGCGGAAGGCCGCGGAACCACGCGTCCGGATGCCCCGGAGCGAGCACGTACGCCGCCGCGGCCGCCGCGAGCGCAAACCGCCGGTCGAACACGCTCGTCATCGGGCGATGGTCTCCGCGTCGGCCGAGCCGAGCGACCCGGCGCGCCGCCAGCCGAGCGCGCGCGCGGCGAGCGCCGCACCGAAGATCGTGAAGAAGATGTACATCGGCAGAATCAGCCGGTAGCCGTAGTTCGACGGCATCGTGAGGATCATCGCGCACAGATGCGACGCGACGAACGCGTGGACCGGCCAGGTCAGCCGCGCTCGCGCTGACGGCAGCAGCACAATCGCCAGCAGATACGCGACGCTGGCCAGGACGAGCTCCGGGTGGAAGTTCTGGTGCATCACGTTCAGCGCGCCGAAGCTGAACGCCAGCTTCACCCCGACGCGGCTCACGAGAAAATCACGTGGATGCTCGACGAGAATCCGGAACAACGCCTTCACGGCATACGCCAACGTGCCGTCGTAGTGGTTGAGATACCGTTCCGCGGAGCCAGGAGCATCCGGCAGATTGAATTCCACCGCCGACGAGGCGGGAATGTTGCGGAACATCCGTGCCTCGCCCGCGACGACGTAGTTGCGGGCGACGGCGAGCGAGACGACCGGCAGCATCGACACGAGCAGCACGGCCGGCGCGAGCAGGACCGGGCCGACGCGGCGCCTCTTTCGCCACGCACCGGCCATGACGACAATCGCCCCGAGAGGAAGAAACGACGAAAAGGCCGGCCGGGTCAGGATCGCGACGCCGGCTGTCAGCCCTGCCCACACGAGGGTTCGCATCTTCGCCGCGTCCATGAACTGGACGAGCCAGCAGACGATCAGCGCAACGAGCAGCACGTACAGGTTCTCGGTGAACAGATTCACTGTGTAATGCCGGACGAAGGCAATCTGCTCGAGGACGAGCAACGCGACGACGGCGCCGACCGCCACGCGTTCGCCGTACAGCCGCCGTCCGATGAGATAGATCACGACGTTGGTGCCGAAGAGCAGCATGAAATGACTGAAGAGCGGCGCGAACAGCCCGTCACCGCCGAGCCAGTGCACGCCCGCCAGGTAGTACGGGTAAAGCGGCGGGTAGTCGTACAGTTCGCCGTGACCGGGAGGAAATTGCGGGTCCTGCATCAGGAACCCGTGAATGAACACTTCGCGGGCGCGCGCTTCGTAGGCGTGCCAGTCGTCGCCGCCGCTCAGCGTTTCGGCGCGGCCGATATGACTCGACGACAGGTTGGCGCCTTCGATCGCGAGCAGCGCGAACATCGCCAGGGCCAACGCCCGCGGCTGCCACCAGCGCGGCCTGCCGATCGCGCCGGCGATGAGGATGCCCAGCCAGACGAACGATGCGGCGACCGCCGCGTCGAGCGTCGTGGCCAGGATCCGGATTGGCCAGAGCAGTGCGCGGCGGCCGGCAGTCGCCGGCGCGGCAGTCACCGCGAGCCCTCCGTGTCCGTCGTCGTCCAGGCCGGTGAGGCGAATCAGCGGATCGGTGTCGGCCGGCTTCACATACGCGAGGGTCAGCTCATGCGGGCCCGGCGAGAAGATCACGGCGGCGCGCGCGGATCGCCCCAGACGGTCGGGCGATACGACGAGCACGGGCGTGCCATCCACGCTGAGCGTCGCGCCGCCGCGGGCCGCGAGGACCAGCGTGCGATCGACCGCCTGCTTCGGCGCAATGTGGCCGGTCCAGCGAATCGAAATCGGCGTGGTCACCTCGCGGCGGATGCCCGTGTTGAAATGTCCTTCGTTCAGGTAGTACGCCGGCAGGAAGTCGTCGATGAAGTCGACGGCGAGGTCGATCCGTGTGGCGCCCGGTATGCGGAAGTCCAGCGAGTTGCGCACGGGCGGCTCGAACCGATCGTTGGCGTACTGCTGCGAAACCCAACCGGGGCGCGGCGCCACGATCGTGGCCAGCACCTTCAGCGCGGTGACCGTGACGACCAGCGCCGTCCACCACCCCGCCGCGCGCGCCGGCACCCTCGTCCGGCGGAAGAACACCAGCACGAACATCGCGACGGCAAACGCCACGAGGCCGGCCGCGCCGAGCGGCACGCCGCGGAATACCGACGCCGGGTAACCCGGCGCCAGGAGCGAGGCGCCGAGCAGGCCGGCGAGCACCCACACGCGTCTCACGCGGATGCCTCCCGCCAAAGTCGCGTGGTACAGTTCCAGCCGTGCGCGTCGTCCGCATCATCACGCGTCTGAACGTCGGCGGCCCGTCGATCCAGGCGATCACGCTGTCCGAGCGGCTGACATCGCGTGGCGTCGAGACTCTGCTCGTCCATGGGCAGCTCGGCGCCGGCGAAGGCGACATGCGGTACCTGCTCGCCGACGGCGTCCAGACCCGGCATCTGCCGGCCTTGCGGCGTCCGGTCGCGCCGCTGCACGACGCGCTGGCGCTCGCCCAGCTGCTCGACATCCTGCGCGACGCGCGGCCCGACGTGGTTCATACGCACATGGCCAAGGCGGGCACGCTCGGCCGCCTCGCCGCCGCAATCTACAACCGGACGGCCGGACGACGCCGACGCGCGCGGGTCGTCCATACGTACCACGGTCACGTGCTCGAGGGATATTTCAGCGCCCGCATGGCGCGCGTGTTCACGGCGACGGAACGTCACCTCGCGCGACTGACCGACGCCATCGTGGCCATCTCGCCGCAGGTCAGGGACGAACTGCTGACCGAGCACCGCATCGGCCGCGCGGGACAGTACCGCGTGATCCCGCTCGGCTTCGACCTGGACGCGCTGGCGGCGATCGACGACCGCGCGCGGCACGCGGCGCGCGTGGCACTCGACATCCCTCAGGATGCCCACGTTGTCGCGACCGTCGGCCGGCTGACTGCGATCAAGCAGCATGCGCTGTTTCTCGAGACCGCGGCGATCGTGGCCGGGCGCGATCCGTCCGCGCTGTTCCTGATTGCGGGAGACGGCGAGCTGCGTGCCGAGATCGAGCAGGCGGCGCGCGCGCTCGGCATCGCCTCGCGCGTGCGGTTTCTCGGATGGCGACGCGATCTCACGACCGTCTACGGCGCCACCGATGTCTTCCTGTTGACATCGCGCAACGAAGGCACGCCGGTCGCGCTCATCGAGAGCCTGGCTGCGGCCGTGCCCGGCGTCAGCACTGACGTCGGCGGCATTCGCGACGTTGTCGACCGCGACGAGATCGGGCTGCTGGCGCCGTTCGGCGACGCCCCCATGCTGGCCGATCACGTGAGCGCGCTGCTCGCGGATCCCGATCGCCGACGGCTGATGGGCGAGCGCGGCCGGCGATCGGTCACCGCCAGGTACACGCTCGATCGTCTCGTCGACGATGTGGAGCGCCTCTACCGCGAGGTGCTGCACTAGAATCTCAAGCATGCTTTCACGCCGATCCCTCTGGATCGTGTGCGCAGTCGCCGCGGCCCACGGCCTCTTCTTCATCTGGTATCAAAGCCCGGATTGGGCGACGGCGTGGAGCGACCAGGACGGATATCGCCGCCTCGGCCATGTGCTGGCGACCACGGGAAAGTTCACGCGATTCCCGGACGCGCAGTCATTCGTGCCGGAAGTGATCCGCACGCCGGCGTATCCGCTCTTCGTCGCCGCCATCTTTCGGATCTTCGGCGAGCACCAGATGGCCGTCGCGCTGGCGCAGACCGCGCTCTTCGCCGCCATCTGTCTGCTGGTGTTCGCGACGGCCCGGCGCCTCGGCTCCGAGCGTGTCGCCTGGATCGCGGCGCTCGTGACGGCGTTGTACCCGGCCATCCCGTACTTCGGGGCGCTCGTGATGACCGAGGTCTGGACGACCCTGCTGTTCACGGTCGCCATGTGGCTCGCGATTCGCGGTCTCGACGATCGGGGCGTGGGGTGCTTCGCGCTGCTGGGCGTGATCACCGCGCTCATCGCGCTCAGCCGTCCCGCGTTCGTGCTGTTTCCGATCGCGCTCGCCGGCGTCGGCCTCGTCGTGCTGCCCCTCGTCCGCGCGCACGCCCGTCCGGCGGTGCGCCAGTGGGCGACGATGCTCGCGGCATTTGCGATCACGATGCTGCCGTGGTTCGCGTACAACTACGCGACGCTCGGCGTCTTCACGCTGTCGCCGGCCGGCGGCGTCGGACGCGGAACGTGGGAGGGCTCGTGGCAGGCCATGTGGTCAGGCCGCCTGCAAAACGAGCTCACGCATCTGGCTGACGACATCGACGATCGCGCCGAGCTGGATCGTCGCGTCGTCGCCGTTGCCGGGCGCGAGCGGCTGCCGTCCGCTCCGATGCTCGAGTACGTGCACCAGTGGGAGGATATCCGCCGCATCTGGACCGAGCCGGCCGATTCCGCCGAGCGCGCCCGTGCGCGCGTCGTCGCCGACCGCGAGTACCTGCGCATCGGTCTGGAGAACATCCGCCGCGACAGCGCCGGCCACCTGATCGCACGGCTGGCGCGAGGCGTCTTCGTGTTGTGGGCCGGGGAGATTCCGTTCCGGTACAGCGAAATCAACGATCTGCCGCCGGTGGTCATCCGCGCGTGCTGGGCGGTGCAGGCGCTCGTGTTCGTCGCTGCGCTCTACGGCGTATACGTCTTCGCGCGGAAGGGCCGAGCAGGAGCCGCCGTCCTCCTGGCGGCGCCAATCGTGTACGTCACCGCGGTTCACTTCCCGCTCCTCACCGAAGCGCGCCAGTCGCTGCCGGCCATGCCGACCGTGCTGCTGCTCGCGACGGTGGCGGTCATCGATCTCACTTCCCCTCGAAGCGCAGGTTCATGAACGAGAGCATCTCCGACAGCCATCGCTCGCTCTCGAAGCCCTGACCGGCAATCGCGTCGCCCGCCTTCATGCCCAGCTGCACGTTGTCGTCCATGCTGTTGTTCAGAAACAGCCCGTGCCGGCCGAGCGTGAGGAGGTTCGGCACCGCGTGCACGCCTTCGAGCACCGGAATGAGGTGATCCTCGAAGTTCAGCTCGTAGACGGGATACGCCGTCGCGATGCCGGTGACGTAATAGTCCTCGACCTCGGCTTCGGTCACGCCGTGCCCCATCTTCAGGAGATCGGCAAGCGCGATGCGGTACACCTCGTCGTCGCTCGCGTTCCACAGCGGCTCGTCGCGCCAGCAGGACAGCTCGATGCAGAGGATCGTCCGATCCGGCGGCACCATCTCGGCGCTGACGTTCTTCTGCTCCGACATGCGGTTCACGCGGAAGTGGCCGTCGAGCAGGTACACCCAGTGATAGTCCGTCAGCTGCGGCCGCTTGAGCGCGATGTAGATCAGCTTCAGGCTCCGGTAGCGCAGCTTCGCCGCGTGCTCGGCGACCGAGGCCGGCAACGCCGGCGTCATCATGCCAACCAGCTGCGGTAGCGCCAGCGTGGACAGCACGCCGCGGCATGCGATCGCTTCCTCGCGGCCGTTCCGCGTGTACACGACGCGCGCAATCCGATCGCCCTCGCGCTCGAGACGGACGACCGGCGATTCCAGCTCCACGCGGTTCCCTGCTTTCCGCACGGCGTCCGCCATGCTCTCGAACAGCACGCTGATGCCCTTCCGCGGATACATGTACTTGGTGAAGTAGGTCGCCGGATCCGCTTTGATGCCGAGCGAGCGCAGGATGACGTTCTTCAGATTCAGCTTGGCAACCCTCTGCGCCTGCTTTGAGGAAATCTGCGACGTCGGCAGCCCCCACACGCGTTCGGAGTAAATCCCGAAACAGAGGTCGTACAACGTGCGGCCCAGATTGCGGACGCCCCATTCCTCGAAGGAATCCTCTTTCTTCGGCGGTGCGAGGGCCGACTTCAGCGTCGCCATGGCGTAGTCGAAGACAATCCGCGCGGACAGGAACGGGCTGACGCCGGTCAGCACCTGCAGCATCTCGAGCGGGTAGACGTACTCCTTGCCGCGCAGGAGCACCCGCGTGCCTCGGGTCAGAGTCAGGGGATCGGGACCGAACAACGGACGGATCGCTTCGTGAATCGCGCGGCTCTCCTCGGTCTCCCGAACGTGAAACGTGTGCGGTCCGTAATCCACCGCGTACTTGCCGACCGTGATCGTCTTGCCCATGCCGCCCACGGCTGCGTCTTTCTCGAGCACGACGACGGGCTGCCCCAACGTGGAGAGCCGCCATGCCGCGGACATGCCTGCGGGGCCGGCGCCCAGGACGACAATCGGATCGCTCGACACGCGCTAGCGCCCTTCTCCAGCCGAGGTCTTCTCGGCGACGACGAAGTAGTAGAGGTTCACGGCAAACGGCAGGCGGCGGAACGGCAGCGTGAACCCGTCGACGATCCGGAAGCCGTCGCGCAGCCACTGGCGCATGCGACGCGGCGTGGTGATCGTCAGGTGATCGGGATACCGGATCGGAAACTTCGCCAGGAGCAGTCGGCCCGCGCTCATCGTCCAGTCGTTCGGGACGACGATGATCACCCGGCCGCCCGGCTTCAACACGCGACGCGCCTCTGCCAACAGCCGCCACGGTTCGCGCGTGTGCTCCAGCACCGCGACGAGGAGCACGACGCCGAACGACTCGACCGCGAACGGCAGGTCGTACCCGTCGGCGCACAGCAGCAGCCGGCCCTTGCCCGTCGCGCGAGAGACGCGCGTGATCGACACGTCCATCTGCACCGGCTGCGTGCCGGTGCCGTCGAACATCATGCCCTCGCCGCAGCCGACCTCGAGGATGTCGCGCCCGCGGAGGTCCTTCACCCGCGCCAGCACTTCCGCACGGTACATCGCGTAGAAGTAGCCGACGACGCCGGTGACCTGCGAGTCGTGGCCCTCGACTTCGGCGACCCACTCGTGCAGTTCCCGCTCGGAGAGCCTATGCCTGGCGGCCTGCCTCATGCCCCTCGCGCTCGAAGAAGGCTGCCAGCCGCCGCAGGCCATCGTCAAAAGAGACCGACGGCGTGACGCCGAAGCGATCGCGCATCGTGCGGTCGATGGAGTGGAACTGAATGTATTCCTCGGTCTCGCCCTGATGGCGGACGGTCACGTCGACGCCCAGCGTCCGCGCCATCGCGTGGACGATGGCGTTCACGCTCACGGGCGCGCCCGACGCGAAGTCGACGGTCGCGCGCGTGCCCTTCGCCTGCACCAGCCGCAGCATCCCGTCGACGGCGTCGTCCACGTACATGAAGTCGATCAGGTTCTCACCGTTGCCGCGCAGTACGAACTCGCGCTGCCCCGCGGCGAGGGCGAGCAGCCATCGCGTGGTGATCTTCCTCGCCGGCTCGTACGGCCCGTACGCCCCGAAGAAGCGGACGTTGAGGTAGCTGCCCGGCGCGTGTCGGCGCTCGGAGAAGAAGCGAACGTACTGCTCCGACGCCAGCTTCGAGATGGCGTACGGCAGCCGCGGCGTCACCGGGGTCGCCGGCGACACAGGGCCGATGAGCCCGTCGTAGACGGCGCCGGACGACAAGTACACGAGGTGATCGACCGGGCAGTGTTCAAGGAACGTGACGAGCGCCACCGTGTTCGATTCGAGATCCCAACGGGGGCGTTCGGCCGAGGCGGCGGGATCGCCGTTGGCCGCCAGGTACAGCGCCGCGTCCGCGCGGCCGGTGTGCGCCGCCAGTCCGCGGACGGCCGCGGCGTCCGTCAAATCGCAGCGCGCGACCCGCACATGGGAAAGCTGATGGCCGGCCACGAACGCCTCGAGGCCGGGCGTCCGGTTGGCGACGGCGACGATGTCCCAGTCGCGCGGCGCCCGGAGCAGCACGTTGCGTCCGATGAATCCGGACGCGCCCGTCACGATGACGCGCATCAGATCACGGCAGGCCTGAAGGCCTGCACTACAGCTGTGTCGGACGGCACTACGACTGCCTCAGACCGGCGAGATGCTCGGCGTACCACGGAATCGTGCGCAAGATGCCCGCCTCGAGCGATATCTTCGGCTGATAGCCGAGCAGCAGCATCGCCTTTTCGATCGAGGGCACGCGCAGGTCGACTTCGGGGCCCGGGTGCGGCTTGAACACGATCGTCGACTTCGAATTGGTCAGCCGGATGATCATGTTCGCGAGCTCGAAGTTCGTGATCGTGCCCTGCGGGTTGCCGAGGTTGAACGCCTGGCCGATCGCTTCGGGCCGCTCGGCGCAGCGCAGCACGCCGTCCACGAAGTCCTCGACGAAGCACCACGCGCGAATCTGCGTGCCGTCGTTGAAGAGCGTGATCGGCGCGTTCTGCAGCGCCTGCAGCACCATGCCGCGAATCGCGCCGTCGCCCACCTGGCGCGGGCCGTAGACGTTGAACGGCCGGATGATGACGAGCGGCAGGCCGTCTTCCTTGTAGTGCGCGTACGAGAGATGTTCCGACGCCAGCTTGCTGGCGGCGTAGATCCAGCGACTCTCGCCGATCGGACCGATCGTCGTCAGGTCGTCTTCCTTGCCTTTGTGGATGAATGGCCCGTACACCTCGCTCGTCGAAAACTCGACGAACCGTTCGACGCCGACGTCGAGCGCGGCCTTCACCACCTGGTGCGTCCCGAGCATGTTCACTTCCATCGTCGTCACCGCGTTGCGGTCGACGGAGTACACGCCCGCGATTGCGGCGCAGTGGATGACGATGTTGCACCCGTCGAGCGCGCGGCGCGTCGCGTCGTAGTCCATGACGTCGCCCTTGATGAAGTGCAGGTGCGGATGACCGTCGACGTGCGCGAACTGAATCGCGTTCCGGTGCAGGTTGTCGTAGACGACGATTTCGTTGTTCTCGATCAGGTGCTGCACGAGATGGGAGCCGATGAACCCGGCGCCGCCGGTAATACAGACGCGTTTGCCCGATACACTCACGATCGCGCTCCTCTCGCGGCCGCGAGAGCGGCCCCTGAACCACAGTCGATCGAATGCCGCCGTTCAGCCATGGAGGACGCCGGAGGAATTCGCGATCTCCGCCGAGGGTTTCCTTCCGGCCGGCACGTCCTGGCGGAGAGGCAGCAGTTTTTCACGCGCCACACCCTGCGCGACGAGCCTGATCACGAGGTCCTCGGACGGCACGAGCGTGGCGACGATCATCAGATCGTAGGCGAGATCGGCGTGCTCCCGAATCGGCCGCACCGGCATGCCGAGGAAGTCGTCCCCCGCCTCGTCGTCGAAGACCCCGACCGGCTCGAGCCCGCATTCCTTCAGCGAGAGGTACGCAATCTCGGCGGCCTCACCGCGGCCGTAGATCGCGACGCGCCGATCAGCGGCCGCGCATTCCTGGAGCACCGCCCGCAGGCGCTGCCGTACGTCGCCGTACAGGTGCAGCGAATAGTCCATGAACTCGTAGGTGAGGCGCGCCTTCTCGGCGATGCCGCGCGGCGTGATCAGGTAGCTGATGCGGTTGGACTGCACGTTGACGCACTTGATGAAGCCCTTGCGCACGAGCCGCCTCAGGTAGATGTTCGTCAGGCCGAGGGCAATGCCGAGCTTGGTCGCCAGACCGCGCTGCGTGACGCGCGAATCCTGCTCGACCGCCTCGAGCAGCTTCATGTCGCGATGTGCTTCGACGTCCATCTCGAGCTTGTGGTTGGATGTCATGCGGATGCCGGCGCTTCCGGGCGGTCGTAGAAGCGCTTCTGCGTGTAAAGCTCGATGCCGGCGAGCACGTCGACCATCGCCTGGCTCGCGCCTTCGCGGTAGTAGATGTGCGACGGTGCGAACCGCCCGTGGGCAATCTGCCGGCGGACCGCGGCCACGATCTCGCCTTCGTCGTAGCCCACGTGGACGACGTTCTCCGCGTGCAGCCGCCCCTGCTGACGCACGCCGATGTTCACGACCGGCGTCCCGAGGAACGAGCATTCCTTGATGCCCGCCGACGAATTGCCGACCAGGCACGCGGCGACCCTCAACAGCGCGATGAACTCGTTGACCGGCACGTCGGTGATGAACCGCATCTTGCTTGCGGCGTGTCCGGCCTGCTCGCGGAAGTGACGCAGGCTGTCGGCCATCTCGCCGGTCCCCGCGTCGGGGTTCGGCCAGATCCAGATCGCCGGCATGTCGAGCGCGGACACCGCGCGCAGCGTTTCCTCCAGATGCGGCCGGTTCGTGGCCTCCGTCGTCACCGGGTGCTGGATGACCAGCAGGAACGGCCGCGTGACGTCCACCTCATGGCCCACGCCGTAGCTGTTCACGACCGCGCTGGTCATGGCCGGGCCCGCCTGCGACGCCACCTCGACGTCGAGCGAGCCGGTGTTGAACACGTACGTCGGATCCTCGCCCATCGCGAGCACACGCCGCCTGGCGTCCTCGTTCGTCACGAAGTGAATGTGCGCGAGCTTGGTGATGGCGTGCCGCACGCTCTCGTCGATGCTGCCGCTGACGTCGCCCCCCTCGATGTGCGCGATCGTCTTGTTCAAGTACGCGGCGGCCATCGCGATCGCCAGCTGCTCGAACCGATCGCCGCAGATGACGACGAGGTCGGGATCGGCGGCATGAAAGCCGTTGGTGAACTCGAGCGCCGTCAGGCAGGCGGTCTTCGCCATCGCCACGTGGTTGCCGCCCTCAATCACGTTGAAGAGCGACGTCGAAATCGTGAACCCGCCCGCTTCGATGTCGTCGGCGATGTGCCGGCTGTACTTGTCGAGCAGGATCGACCCGCCGAGCATCAGCTCGAGCTCGATGCCCGGATGCTCGTGCAGCTTCTTGAGCAGGAGCTGGCAGCGGCCGTAATAGGCTCGGCTCGTGATCGGAAAACAGACACGCCGCTTGCCGGTGCGCGGCTGCTTCCGCGTGGTCGACGCCAGGAGCGTTTCCATCTTCGTCACACCCGCTGAGGGTCGTGGTTGACGACCACCGTCTTCCACTCGCAGTACACGTCGAGCGACTCGGTGCCAGGCTCGCGGAAGCCGTTGCCGGAATTCTTCACGCCGCCAAACGGCATGTGCGGGCCGGCGCCGTAGGTCGGCCCGTTGATCGACACGAGGCCGCCACGGTACCTGGCGATGAACTGCTCGATCCGGTTGCTGTTGAACGTGTGGATCGCGCCGGTGAGGCCGAACGCCGTCGCGTTGGCCAGGCGGATCGCGTCGTTGAAGTCTGCGGCGCGGTAGAGGCACGTGATCGGCCCGAACAGTTCCTGCTGCGACACCTCGTCGTCGTGTGAGACGTGGTCGAGAACCGTGGGCGCCATGTAATAGCCGGGCGCGAGCGACGCGACCGCGTGGCCGCCGGCCAGCACGCGCGCACCACGCTTCACGGCGCCGTCCACAGCGGCCAGCAGTCGATCGAGGCTCTGGCGCGTGATCACCGGGCCGCAATCGTCCTGCGGACCGGATCCCACCTTCACCGCCGCCGTCCGCGCGAGCAGCGCCTCGCGGAACGCGTCGTACACGGCGTCGAACACGATCAGCCGGCTGCCGGCGGCGCAGCGCTGACCGGCGTCGATGAACGCGGATGCCACCGCGTGCTCCGCCGCGAGCGTCAGGTCCGCATCGTCGCAGACCACGAGCGGGTTCTTGCCGCCGAGCTCGAGGCACACTTTCGCGAGCACCGGCCGGCCGCTCACGGTCTGCTGAATGCGCTTGCCGGTCGGCACCGAGCCGGTGAAGCTGACCAGACCGACGCGCTCGTCCTCGATGAGCGGCGTCCCGACCTCCGGCCCGAAGCCCTGCACGACCGAGTAGACGCCGCGCGGCAAACCGGCTTGCTGCAGCACGCGGCCGAACGCGACCGCGGTGTAGGGCGTCAGCTCGTGCGATTTCGCGACGACGGCGTTACCGCACAGAAGCGCCGGGAAGGCCTTCCACGCGACACCGGCCAGCGGGCTGTTGAACGGCATGATCGCCGCGCAGACGCCGATGGACGCGCGTTCCGTCCGCACCGTGCGATTCAGAACCGGGGTCGTCATCGTCTTGCCGTAGAGGCGGCTGCCTTCGCTTTCCATGAAGACGCCAAGGTCGGCCGACGAGCCGACTTCGGCGACCGCGCTCTTCCACGGCTTGCCCGTTTCGGTCTGGACGATCTCGCCGAGCTCACGCTCGTTCGCGCGCAGGAGCGCGGCCGCGCGGCCGAGGATTTCACCGCGGCGCGGCGCCGGCATGCGCGCCCAGGGGTCCGCAGCACCCGCGGCGACGTCGACGGCGCGAGCGACGTCCGCCGCCGAGCCGCGCGTCACGGTTGCGACCACGCGGTCGTCGATCGGCGAACGCTTCTCGAACGTCCCGCCGCCCGCCGACGCCGCCTCGGCGTCGTCTATCCAGTGAAGGATTTGGTGTGGATACACGTGAGCACCGCTCGAGCGATTGCGGCGGCGTCGAGGCCGTGGTGCGCGAGCACCTCGGCGTTGTTGCCGCAGACGGGGACGTCGGTGAGACCGAGCGATCGGAGCTCGGCCCGCACGCCGGTGCGCGCCAGCGCGGCGCCGACCATGACGCCCTGGCCGAGCGTGACGTAGTGGTTGTCGAGCGTGATGACCGCCGGGACGCGCCCGAGCGTTTCCGCGACCCACGCATCGTCGATGCGGTTGAGCCACGGCAGGTTGATGACCGCCGCGCGAATGCCCTGGGCGGCGAGCTCGTCGGCTGCGCGCCACGCCTGGGTCATCAGCAGCGGCCCGTAGCCGACCAGCGCGACGTCGGCACCGTCGCGCAGCGTCACGCCGCGTCCCACGCGCAACGTGTACGACGCCGGCAGCGCGTACGGCAGATCGAGCGGCACGTTGACGAAGCGCAGGTACGTGCTCGCGGGGTTCTCTTCGACGGCCCAGCGGATCGCGAGGCGCGCCTCGCGCTCGCTGCACGGCTCGATCGCGGTCAGCCCGGGCACGGAACCGATGGCGGAGATGTCTCTCACCGACTGATGCGAGTGGCCCGGGCCGCCGGGCACGACGCCCGCGAGCGTTGCGGTGTAAATGATCTTCCGGCGTTCGGTGGCGTTGTTGTAGATCTGCTCGTTGGCGCGCGCCGAGAGAAAACACGCAAAAGAATGCACGACCGGGAGGATGCCGTTGAGCGCCATGCCGCCCGCGGCCGACACCATGTGCTGCTCGGCGATGCCGCACTCGATGAAGCGGTCCGGCAGCTCTTCCCTGAAGGCCTCGATGCCGCAGTCCGACAGCAGGTCCGCGTCGAGGACAACGATCTCGGGACGCGTGCGCGCCATCTGCAGGAGCTCGTCGCCGTACGCCAGCACGAGCCGCTCCGGCTTGACGGGCGCGTTGCGCACGGGCTGCGGCGCGTCCGCGAGCGCGAGGCGCGGCTGGCCGAGCCGCGACAGCCGCTCGTTGATGCGCGAGGTGAGCTCCTCGACGGCCGCGAGGTAGTCCTTCAGCGTCGGCGCGCCGGCGTGAAAGTGGTACGTCTGGTCGCCGCAGGCCAGGCCTTCCATGAACGACACGCCTTTGCCTTTGATCGTGTCGGCGATCAGCACTTTCGGGCGATCGGTCACGGTCGCGAAGTGCGCGAACGCGTCGTGAATGGCGCGGAAGTCGTGGCCGCCGGCCCGGCGGACTTCCCAGCCGAACGCGCGGAACTTGTCCTCGAGCGGGCCGAGGTCGCTGACGGCGGAGACCGCCGAGTCCGACTGCAGCTTGTTGTGATCGACGACGGCGATGATCTCCGACAGGCCTTCGTTGGCGACCGGCTGCAGCGATTCCCAGATCTGACCTTCCTGCAGCTCGCCGTCGCCGGTCATCAGCACGATGCGTCCGCCGCGGCCCGTGAAGCGCCGCGCGCGCGCCATGCCGTAGGCCTTGGAAATACCCATGCCGAGCGAGCCGGTGTTGGCGGCGATGAACGGCGTCGTCTCGATGTCGGGGTGACCTGGCAGTCCGCCGAGGCGCCGCAGCTTGTGCAGCAGGTCGAAGTCGAGCTTGCCGAGCGCGATGAGCAGCGAGTACAGCGCCGGTGCGTCGTGGCCTTTCGACGAGAAATAGACGTCCGTACCGGGCGCGCCGCTGTTCGGGTCGGCGAGCTCCTCGGTCCACAGCCACGTGATCAGATCAGTCGAGCTGAAGCTCGACCCGATGTGGCCCGATCCGGCCTGCATGATCATGTAGAGGGTGTTGAGCCGGCACACGTCGGCGAGCAGCCCTGCGCGCTCGATGGGGTCGGCCGACGCGCGGCGAACCGCGTCGATCGCCGCCAGCGGAGCGTAGGAGAGCCCGCCTTCGCCGGCGAGCTGTTTGTCTGAGTGATCTTTTTCGCCCATCAGCCCTTAGCCCTTAGCCATCAGCCCTGCGAGCGTCAGCGAGCCGTCCAGCCGCCGTCGACCACGAGCATGGCGCCGGTCATGTACGCCGACGCGGGCGACGCAAGGAACACGATCGCACCGTTGTAGTCGTCGTCCTGCGCCATGCGGCCGAGCGGCGTGCGCTTCACGTACTCGGCGACGAATTCCGGCGCGTGCCCGGCTTCCTTCACGCCGCCCGGCACCAGCGTGTTCACGCGGACGCCGAATGGCGCGCAGTACTCCGCGAGCCAGCGCGTGAAGTTCAGCATGCCCGACTTCGCCACGCTGTAACCGATGGGCTTGAAGTACTCGGCGCCGTCGCGCCGGCGATAGTCGTAGACCGACTGATCCGGCGCGACCACGCCGTAGGTGGACGACACGTTGATGATGCTGCCCGCGGGCAGCGCACCCTCGCGGAAGCGCGCGATGAAGGACTGCGATACGACGAGCGCGCTCTTGAGGTGCGACTCGAGCATCGCGTCCCACGCGGACTCGGGGTAGCGTTCGAACCGTCCGGTCTCGAGCGCCGCGTCGGCGGGCGACGCCCCCAGGCCGGCGTTGTTCACCAGAATCGAGGGCGTGCCAAAGCGCGCCGCGACCGCGGCGACCGCGGCATCAACCGCCACGCGATTGGTGGCGTCCACGCGGTGCGTGGATACCGGAGCGCCGGCGTCAACGAGCGACTGCACGAGCGCGCCCGGCTGCGACGCGACATCGAAGAGCGCGACCGAGGCGCCGGCCGCGGCGAGCGCGCTCGCGTACTGGCTGCCGAGCCGGCCCAGGCCTCCGGTCACGATGGCTACGTGGCCGTCGAGGCGGAACAGGTCGCGATTGGCGGTGGAAGGCACGGGAAGACAAGCGACTGCCCCGTCACTTACAGGAGCAGCCGTGAAGATCCCGTAAGCGAGTGGGCGATGCGAGAGGAAAGAGGTGACGCGTTCACGTTATGAACGTTGATCGTTCACAAACTGAACGACCAATTGTGCCTGCCTGCGCCACGCCTGTCAAGCCAGCCCGGCCAGCAGACGCTCGGCTCTTTCCCAGTCGTCCGGGTCGTCGATGTTGTGGCCGTACGGTGCCGGCGTCACGTAGGCCGCCACTCGGTCGCCATAGAGACTGGGCTCCACCGGATCGAACAGCAGCGACGTCCGAAACAGGTAGATCGCACCGTTGAACACCCACGCCTTCGGCAGGTCCTGCCGCCGGACCGGCCGGCGCTTCACCGGCTGGCCGTCCACATACAGACGCGCCCAGCCCTCCGCGTCAACCGTCAGCGCCCGCATCGGGTGGTAGTGCGCGGGCATCTCGTCCACGCTCACCACCGAATCGGCCCGGGACTCAATCGCCAGCCTCACCGCCTCGACGATGTGCCGCGGCTGCCGGAGCGGAGACGTGGGCATTAGGATCATCACCCAGTCGGGCTCGTAGCGCTGCTCGTCGCGAAGCCACGCGACCGCGTGCTGCATGACCGGCAGGTGCGGCGTGTCGTCGGTGCAGAGCTCCGGAGGCCGCGTGAAGGGCACCTCGCAGCCCAGCTCCCGCGCGATCCCCGCCGCCGCCTCATCGTTGGTGGAGAGCACCAGCCGATCGAAGACGCCGGACGCCTGCGCGCTCTCGATGGTGTAGGCGATGAGCGGCTTGCCCGCGAGGGGCTTCGTGTTCTTGCCGGGAATGCCCTTGGACCCCGCGCGGGCGGTGACCACGCCGAGGATGGTCGGCTTCATGTTAGAGGCGGAAGATGGTCGCTCCCTGATGGGTCTTGAGCGCGTTCCGCGTATCGACCACGAGCGTGCCGCTCTTCACGAGCGCGTCGTAGTCGAACACGCTGTGGTCCGTGCAGATGACGGCACAGTCCGGCGTCGCCGCCAGCGCCGCCGCCAGGTCGATGGATGCCAGCGTGTGGCCGTCTTGCTTCAGCTGCGGGACGAACGGATCCGAATAGGTGACCTGCGCGCCGCGCTTCGTGAGCAGCTCGAGAATGTCCAGGGCCGGCGATTCGCGCATGTCGTTCACGTCGCGCTTGTAGGCGACGCCAATCAGATGGATGCGTGACCCGTTGATCGACTTGCGCGCGGAATTCAGCGCCTCGGCCACGCGCTCGACCACGTATTGCGGCATCGAGGCGTTGACGTGTCCCGCCAGCTCGATGAAGCGGCACTCGAAGCCGGTCTGTCGCGCTTTCCACGACAGGTAGAACGGATCGATCGGAATGCAGTGGCCGCCAAGGCCCGGCCCCGGGTAGAACGGCATGAACCCGAACGGCTTCGTTTTCGCGGCGTCGATCACTTCCCAGACGCCGATGTCCATCGTGTGGCACATCAGCGCGATCTCGTTGACGAGGCCGATGTTCACCGCGCGGAACGTGTTCTCGAGGAGCTTCACCATCTCGGCCACGCGCGTCGAGCTGACCGGCACGACCGTCTGCACCGTGGCGCTGTAGAGCGCCGACGCCGCCTGGGTGCTCGCGGGACCGACGCCGCCGACGATCTTCGGGATGTTCTTGGTCGTGAACTGCTGGTTGCCGGGATCGACGCGCTCGGGCGAAAACGCCAGGAAGAAGTCGACGTCGGCCCTGAGCCCCGTCTTCTCGAGCATCGGCTGCACGACTTCGTCGGTCGTGCCCGGGTAGGTCGTCGATTCGAGGATGACGAGCTGGCCGGGCCTGAGCGTCGCCGCGACCGCCTCGACGGCGAGTACCACGTACGACAGGTCGGGATCCTTGGTTTTTCTGAGCGGCGTCGGCACGCAGATGTCGATTGCGTCCATCGCGCCGAGCTCGCGCATGTCGGTCGTCGCCTTCAGCGTGCCGGCGCGGACGCAGGCCGCCAAATCCGCTTCCGGGACGTCCGGGATGTAGCTCTTCCCCGCGTTGATCTGCGCCGTCTTGACGGCGTCGGTGTCGAAGCCGGTGACCGCGAAGCCGGCGTGCGCGAGCTCGACGGCGAGCGGCAGCCCCACGTAACCGAGGCCGATCACGCCGACGTGGGCCTGCTTCGATCGAATGCGGTCCAGGAGAATCGAAACGGTGGTTGGGGTCATGAATGTTGGGTCGCTGCCGCCACACGCACGAGGTCGGCGTCCACCATCATCTTGATGAGGCTGGTGAAATCGACCGAGGGCTGCCATCCGAGCTGCGTGCGGGCTTTCGTGCTGTCGCCGATGAGATGTTCGACCTCGGCCGGGCGGATCAACTTCGGATCGAGCGAGACGTACTGGCGCCAGTCGAGGCCGGCGTGGCCGAACGCGACCTCGACGAGATTGCGGACCGAATGGCTGATCCCGGTGGAGATGACGTAATCGTCCGGCTGTTCCTGCTGCAGCATCAACCACATCGCCTGCACGTAGTCCCCGGCGAAGCCCCAGTCGCGCTGCGCGTCGAGGTTGCCGAGCGACAGCGAGCTGGCCAGCCCGAGCTTGATCCGCGCGACGCCGTCGGTGACCTTGCGCGTCACGAACTCGAGGCCCCGCCGCGGCGACTCGTGGTTGAACAGCATACCGGACACGGCGAACAGGTTGTAGCTTTCGCGGTAATTGACGGTGATGTAGTGGGCGAACACCTTCGACACGCCGTACGGGCTGCGCGGATAGAACGGCGTCAGCTCCGTCTGGGGCACTTCGCGGACCTTGCCGAACATCTCGCTGGACGAGGCCTGGTAGATCCGAATCCCGGGATCGACCTGGCGAATCGCCTCGAGCACGCGCGTGACGCCCTGCGCGTTGAACTCGCCCGTGAGCATCGGCTGATCCCAGGACGCCGGCACGAACGACATCGCGGCCAGGTTGTAGAACTCGTCGGGCCTGACCTCGTCGACCACGCGGATGATCGACAGCTGATCGAGCAGGTCGGCCGGCTTGATCGTCACGCGATCGAGCAGGTGCTCTATGCGCCAGAAGTTCGGCGCGCTCGAGCGGCGCACGGTTCCCACCACCTCATAGCCCTTCGAGAGGAGCAACTCGGCGAGGTAGGATCCGTCCTGCCCGGTGATTCCGGTGATAATGGCCCGTTTGGACATGGTAAACCTGGGAATTTTAGCATGACCCCGGCAGATCGCGCTGAGCTCGACAGATTCGATCGCGAACGGCGCGACGCCGACCAGCGATACAACGACGCGCTCACCGCGCTCGACCGCGCGGTCGTCGCCGCCGACCGACGCGAGCTCGGACGGGAGGATTTCGACCGCGTCGCGACGGCGCTCGTCGTGTTCCTGCAGCAGATCACCGCGTTCGTCGAGAGCAAGGACCGTCAGCTCGCCGCTCAGACCGGCGCCCGGCTCGAGAAGGTCGAGCAGGCGCTCGAGGCGATCGCGGAGCTGCGCGCGCAGGTCGGCGTGCTTCAGCGCGCCACGGAGGCGCTGCGTCGCACAGTCGCCGGTCCTCAGTCTTCAGTCGTCGGTCAGCAGGCGGCAGGCGGCAGTCAGCAGTCGTCGGTCGTCAGCCCTCAGCCCTTGGCCCTCAGCCCTGACGACGATTACAAGTACGTGGGCTTCGAGGATCAGTTTCGGGGCTCGGGCCAGGCCATCGAGGATCGGTTGCGCGCGTATCTGCCGGTCTTCGAGGGACGGTCGAACGTGCTGGACATCGGGTGCGGTCGCGGCGAGCTCCTGGCGGCGCTGAAGGCCCGCGGCATCGTCGCGCGCGGTATCGACGCGAACGCCGAAATGGTCGCGGTCGCGCGCGAGCGGGGGCTCGACGCCGCGCAGGCCGACGCGCTCGGCTACGTCGCGTCGCTCCCGGACGCCTCGCTCGGCGGCCTCATCGCCACGCAGGTGGTCGAACACCTCGAGCCGTCGTATCTGATGCGGCTCCTCGACGCGGCGGCGCGGACGCTCGGCCGGGGCGCCCCGATCGTGCTCGAGACCATCAATCCGGCGTGCTGGCTCGCGTTCTTCAGCAGCTACATCCGCGATTTCACGCACGTGCGGCCGGTTCATCCGGACACGCTGCAGTACCTGCTGCGCGCGAGCGGCTTCGAGCGCGTGGAGATCCGCTACAGCGCGCCGGTGCCCGACCCCGTGAAGATGAAGACCATCGACGTGCCGGCCGACGTGCTCGCCTCGTCCGACTCGTCGGCCAAGGCGATTGCGCAGATCGCACATACGCTGAACGCGAACGCCGTCATCCTCAACAGCCTGATGTTCACCCACATGGACTACGCGGCCGTCGGCTATCGGGTGTGACGAACTGGGTCGGGTAGGGCGGGCAGGGCGGGCGGGTCGGGTAGGGCGGGAGCATAGGCCGCATGGAACGTGTCGACGTGGCAGTCATCGGCGGAGGCGTGACCGGTCTGGCTTCCGCGCGGGCGATCGCCGAGCGTGGGTATTCCACCTGCGTGCTCGAGCGGCATCCGCGGCCCGGGCTCGACACGAGCACGCACAACAGCGGCGTGATCCACGCCGGCATCTACTACCCGCCTGGCACGCTCAAGGCGCGGCTGTCGGTCGAAGGCCGCCGCCTGATGTACGAGTTCTGCGCGCGCCACGGCGTGCCGCACATCTGCTGCGGCAAGCTGATCGTCGCGCACGACGAGCACGAGATCCTCGAGCTCGAAGCGCTGCAGCGGCGCGGAACCGACAACGGCGTCGAAGGCCTCGAGATCGTCGATCGCGCCTTCATCGTCGCCCGGGAGCCTGCGGTCAACGCCCGGTTTGCGTTATGGTCCCCGGAAAGCGGCATCGTCAACGCCGAGGAACTGGTGAAAGCGCTGCTCCGGACCGGGGCGGACGCGGGCGTGATGTTTCTTCCCGGTACCCGGCTCATCGGCGCGGACCGCCACGCCGAGGGCATGGTGCTCACCACCGAGCGCGAATCGATCCTTGCCCGCGTCGTGGTCAACGCGGCCGGCCTCTACGCCGACGAGGTGTCGCGGATGCTGGGCGGGGAGACGTTCACGATTTACCCGTGCCGCGGCGAGTACGCCGAGTTCACGCCCGCGAAACGCGCGCTCGTCAACGCGCTCGTGTATCCGCTGCCCCACGCGTCGGGGCACGGCCTGGGCGTGCATTTCGTGCGAACCACCGATGGCCAGGTGTGGCTGGGACCGACGATCCGCTATCAGGCCCGGAAGGACGACTACGAAAGCGATCGCGAGGGGCTGGAGTCGTTCGCCGAATCGGCGCGGCGGCTGATCGACGGCGTCACGATTGACGACTTGCGGCTGGCGGGCAGCGGCATCCGCGCGAAGCTGCATCCGCCGAGCGAGTCGTTCGCCGATTTCATGATTCGCCGGGATCGCGAGAATCCAGCGGTCGTGCAGGCGTCGGGCATCGATTCGCCCGGGCTGACATCATGTCTGGCCGTCGGCGAGCTCGCCGCGCAATGCCTGTAGCCGGCCCAGACGGAAAGCCCGTGCGACGAAAGAAGCGGGCCGCCAGCGAGGAGCCTGGGTGTATGACACGGCGCGTCTTTCACTCCGATCGCGCTCGAGAGGCAAGAGGTACTCATGAATGACCGCGACGACGTCGAGTAGAAGCCTGCTCTGGGCCCGCGTTTTCATCCTGCTGTTGGGCGCGAGCGTGCTCGTGACGGGCGCACAGCTGGTGAAATTCATACCCGACGGGATCGCGGGAGGCATTCTGGACGGCGCCCGCAATATCACCCAGGGGCGAGGGTTGGTGACCAACTCCATCAACCCGGCATTCCTGCCGTACTACAAGGACCTCACGCTGCCGCTTCCGTACCTGTGGTATCCGCTCGTGCCATTCGTCACCGCCGGGTTCTTCATCGTGCTCGGATCGCACCCGTGGTACCTGCTCATTTTTCCGGTGGCGGCGTACTTCCTCTCCGCGCTGCTGCTCCTCGAACTCGGACGACGGCTATTCGGCATCGGCGCGGGTCTGGTGGCGGCGGTCCTGCTTCTCGCGCATCCGTTCATGATCGAAACCAGCATGCGGGAGAATTTCACCGACCCCGTGCTGATCTTCCTGCTCATCGCCTGCGTCCTTGCGGTGTTCATCGCCGGCAGCGACGAGGCGCGTCGGCCGATGGCGTGGCTGGTGCTCGCGGGGGTCACCCTCGGCCTGGCCCAGTACGCGAGATCCGCCGCGACGACGCTGTACGTGCTGATGGCTTTTCTGATCGTCTCGTCCTTCGAGGAGAAACGCGGCGCGCGACTCGCCGTATTTCTGGGATCGTGCCTGGCGATATAGGTTCCGATGTTTCTCTGGAATCTCAAACACGTCGGCACGCTGACCTTCACGCCGGCGTACATGTTCCTGTTCCTGACGCGTTCGTTTCCGGGCCTCAGCGCGTTCAGCTACGTTCTGCCGACCCGTGTCCAGGAGGTCACGCGGCTGTACGGCCGCGACATTCTGGAGAAGTGGCTCAGTCAGGTCTGGGTGCACTACAAGTATTTCTTCACCATGGCCAACCCGATCGTGTTGGTCGGCGCGAGCCTCACCATGACGTCGACGCTGACGAGACCCCAGCGCGTGCTGAGGAACTTCACGGCCGTTCTGTATGTGAGCCTGGTCGCGGTCGATTCGCTCATCCACTGGGACAATCGTTACCTGCTCCCGGTCATTCCATTCGCCGCCCTGCTCGGCTTCGAGTTCCTCCGGCGGCTCCTGTCGACGGCGCCGCTCTCCCGCGTCGCCAAAGCGCTGACCGTTGGAGCCATCGCCACGTTCGTCTCCATCGAGGGGATCGACTTTTTCTATCAGTCCTCGAAGGCCAAAGCCCTGGAGCTGGCCACGGTTCAAGTGAACCTGCAGCGGACCCGCTTCATCATAGAGAACCTCCGCCCGACCGACGTGGTGCTGGTCGTGGACCCGGGCCTGGTGGCGTGGGAAACCGGAAATACCTCGGTGGGGATGCCGAAGGATCTGGAGACGCCGACGACCATTCACAGCCGCTACGTGAAGTTCAACACGATGATCCTGGATGAGCGGCGGCCGCGCGCCGATCTCTTCTCCTACTCGGAGGACTGGTATCGCGTCGCCGCGGGCGACAAGACGTTTCTCGGATTTCAGCGTGAGAAGTGGGTCACCTCGTCGAGCGGCCAGACCATGGTCCTGCTGAGAGACGCTTGATCGCGGTGAGGCATCTGATTCAACAGTCCGCAGTGTTTCGCGCTGGCGCCGCTCGCGTCACGGCCATCACGGAGCCGGACGGCAAGACCTTGTTCATCGTGTTTGAAAAGTAGATCTCATGCCGGTACAGAGTTACGTCGTCACTCGGCCGCATCCGGGCAGCGGCGTCGGATCCAATCTCGCCAGCCTCGCCGGCGCCGTCTGGTGCGCGCAGCAGCTCGGACGCGCCGTCATCGTCGACTGGCGCGGGAGCGCGTTTCTCAAAGACGCCGCGCTGAACTACTTCACCGAGTTCTTCGACGCGCCGCCGGCGATGCAGGGCGTGGAGGTGTTGTACGCGCCGTGCCCGCAGCTGCCCGAAGACCCGGACCGTCCCGACATCGAGGTGATGGGCGTGTCGCGCTGCCGGGAAGCGATCGGGCGGGGGTCGCACACGGCGACGCACATCGTGCTGCGCGACTATCACGGCCTCGATCGGCTGGACCCGAAAGGCGACCAGGCCGCGCAGTTCTGGTGGATGAAGCGGTTCTATGAAGGCGTCCCGGCTCGCGCGTTTATCAGGGACCTGGTGGGGCGCTGGGCCGATCACCACCTGGCCGACGCCTTCATCGTCGGCGTGAACCTGTCAACGGGCAACGGCGAATTCGCCAAGGGCGAGACGTACGCGGGACGCGTGGATCTGGGCATCTTCGCCGACGAGCGCGCGTTCCTCAAGCGCATCGAGTGGGCGCGGCGGGCGGCGGTGCGGGGTCTGCCGCGCCACCTGCGGCGGCGCACAAAGATCTTCTTCGCGACCGATTCGTACGCCATGCACGACCTGCTGCAGAAGGTGCCGGGGTCGGTCACGCGGCGAACGAGGTTTCCGCCACCCGGCGTCGGGCGGGTCTTCTGCGACTACAACGAACCCGGCTACACGGACCGCGACGCCATCGTGGACGCCATCGCGGACATGCTGCTGCTGGCGCGGTGCCACGCGCTCGTGAGAAACGGCAGCGTCTTCAACGCGTACGCGCAGGCGGTGACCGCCGGCTTCAGCGGCAACGTCCGGCACATCGAGAGCTTGTACGCCCGGTACTGGATGAGGGCCGCCGCCAATCACCTGAAGCGCCGGCTCGGACGCTAGGACGGCGCCACGACTTTCGTGAGGCACACGGAATCGGCTTCGAAACCGCTCGTGAGAAAGACCCGCTGGGACGGCAGGTTGGCCGGCTTCACGCGGGAATAATAGCGGCCCGGCTCGGCGGTGAGCTGCTCGACGGCGCGGCGCATGAGGCCGCGGCCGCGGTAAGCCGTGTCGAGGAGCAGGTTGCCGATCTCCTTCCCCTCCGCCGTGGTCGTCACGCTGATCGTGCCGACTACCTGCCCGTCCTCTTCGATCACGAAGAACGCCACCGGTTTGCGGGGAAGCGACTCGAACCAGCGCTCCTGGGCGTCCGGGGACACTTCGCGATCGTCGAAGAACAGGTGGCGATCGCGGTTTCTCAGCCGGCGGATGGTCTCGAGATCGGATCGCTCGAGGCGTCTCAGGCGCATGGCTCAGACGGCGACCGGCAGGCGCTTCAGCCCTTCCTTCAGGCGGTCGCAAATCTCCGACACCTGCCCGCTCGTGAGCGCCGGGAAGAGCGGCAGCGTCAACAACGCCGTCCACACGCGTTCGGCGACGGGCAGCGTGTATTTCTTGTAGAGCGGATAGAGGTGAATCGGCTTGTAGTGCACGCCCGTGCTGATCCCGTGCTCCTGCAGGTACGTGGACAGCTCGTTGCGGCGCGGCGTGCGGATGGCGAAGAGATGCCAGCTGCTGGCCTCGTCATAGCGGGGCAGCTCGATCCCGTCCACGCCGGCGAGCTCGTCGAGGTACTGCCGGACGAGCCGGTGCCGGATGGCCTGCATCTCGTCGAGCTTCTCGAGCTGCACGACACCCAGCGCGGCGTTGATGTCGTTCATGTGGTACTTGAAGCCGGTTTCCTCGATGTGGTACTCCCACCAGTACCGTCGCTCCACTCCACCGCGGCTCCACGTGCTCTTGTCGATGCCGAGCCAGCGCAGCCGGAGGGCGCGCCGGTGCATCTCCTCGTCGTCCAGCGTGATCATGCCGCCGTCGCCGGTCGCGAGGTTCTTGACGGCGTGAAAGGACCAGCAGCAGATCTTGCCGGCGGCGTCCCATTTCGCGCCCATCGCGTGCGCGCAGTCGTAGACGACGGGCACACCCAGATCGGGAGCGGCGACGGGGCGCCCGCCGTACAGAACCGGCACGACCACCTTGGTGCGGATGGTGTGGCGCTCGCTCGCGTCCCGATAGTCCATGGCCAAGGTGTCTTCGGCCACGTCGCAGAACACGGGCGACGCACCTTCGTAGTCGGCCACCATCGCCGTCGAGACGAAGGTCATCGTCGGCACGAGCACTTCGTCGCCGCGGCCGACGTTGAGGAGCCGGAGCGCGATGTGCAGCGCGGCGGTGCACGAGTTCACAGCGATCGCGTACTTCGCACCCACGCGCCTGGCGAACTGCTGCTCGAACCGCTCGGTCACCGGGCCCAGGCCGATCCAGCCGGAGCGCAGCACCTGCACCACCGCGGCTTCTTCCCGTGCGTCGTAGTACGGTCTGAACACCGGAATCATCCGACCTCCCTCAACGGCGCGCCGCCTGATTGGCCGCCACGAACCGGCTCACCGCATCCTGCCACGACGGCATGCTGATGCCGGCCCGGCGGAGCTTCTCGTTCGACAGCGCGCAGTACTGCGGACGCGGCGCGCGGAGCGTCATGTCGGTCATCCGTACGGGCACGAGCCGCGGCTCGATGCCGAGCTGCCGCGCCAGTTCCTCCGCGAGCTCGAGCCACGTGCAGTGTCCGGAGTTGACGCAGTGGTACAGCCCGGCGGGCGCGGCGGACTCGAGCAGCCGTCGCGTGGCGCGCGCGGCGTCGATGACGTAGGTCGGCGAGATCGTGCGGTCCTCGAACACCCTCGGGGATCCGCCCGCCTCGAGCGTGTTCACAATCCCGGCGACGCTCCCCTTTTCGGGCCCCGCTCCGGGCGCGCGGCCGAAGAGGCTCTCGACACGCAGCACGTACGCGCGCGGCGCGTCGGACGCAAACCACTCGCCGAGCAGCTTCGACGTCGCGTACACGCCGCGCGGGCTCGGCCGATCCTCCTCGGTGTAGGGGGCCGACGCCTTGCCGTCGAACACGAAATCCGTGCTGTAGTGCACGAGCGCGGCGCCATGTTTCACGGCGGCCAGCGCGAGGGCGCGCACGGCGAACGCGTTGGCGTTCAGCGCGTCGATCGGGTGATCTTCGGCTCCGTCGACATTCGTGTACGCCGCGCCGTTGACGATGACCTCCGGCCGCGCGCGATCCATCGCCGCCGCCACCGCCCGGTCGTCGGTGACGTCGAGGTCGGCGCGCGTGAACGCGACCGTCTCGTGCGCCCCCGCGCACTCATGGACGACCGCGGCGCCGAGTTGACCGCCCGCACCGACGACGACCACGCGCATCAGGCGACTCGGGACGGGCGATGGTCCGCAAACGCCCGCATCTGCTCGTCGTCGAACACGCCTTCCCAGCGCGCGACGACGGCCGTGGCGATGCAGTTGCCCATCACGTTCACGGCCGTACGACCCATGTCCATGATCTGGTCGATGCCGAGGAGGATGGCCGCCCCTTCGAGCGGCAGCCCGAACTGCGTGAGCGTGGCGGTAAGCACGACCAGCGCGGCGCGCGGCACGCCAGCCACGCCCTTGCTGGTGAGCATGAGCGTCAGCATCATCACGAGCTGCTGGCCGAAGGTCATCGACACGCCGGCGAGCTGCGCGACGAACACGCTCGCGAGCGACAGATACAGCGTGGTGCCGTCGAGGTTGAAGCTGTAACCCGTCGGCAGCACGAAGCCGACGATGTTCTTCGGCACGCCGAACTGCTCCATCACCTCGAGCGCCTTCGGCAGGGCGGCCTCGGAGCTGGCCGTCGTGAACGCGATCAGGAACGGCTCGCGGATCGCCTTCGCAAAGGTCAGGAACGGCACGCGGATCAGATACGACACGCCGCCCACCACGATCAGCACGAAGATCGCCAGGCCGAGATACATCAACGCGATCAGCTTGCCGAGGGTGAACAGAATCGCGAGGCCTTTGCCGCCGACCGTCGCCGCGATTGCCGCGAACACGCCGATCGGGGCGAACGCCATCACGTAGCCGGTGAACTTGAACATCGCCTGCGCCGTCGCGTCGAGCACGTCGAGCACCGGCCGTCCTTTCGGCCCGATCGCCGAGAGCGCGATCCCGAAGAACAGCGAGAAGACGACCAGCTGCAGGATGTCGCCGCGCGCCATCGAGTCGATGACCGACGTCGGAAAGAGGTGCAGGAAGATGTCCCACGCGTGCTGCTGGCTCTCGGCCATCGCCGCCGCGGCCGTGGTGTCGGCGCCGATCGGCATCGCGAGCCCCGCACCCGGCTTGAAGATGTTCACGAGCGCCAGGCCGAGAAACAGCGCGACCGTCGTCGCCAGCTCGAAGTACACGATCGCCTTCACGCCGATGCGGCCCATCGATTTCAGGTCGCCGGTGCCCGCAATCCCGACGACGAGGGTCGCAAAGAGCAGCGGCGCGATGATCATTTTGATCATCCGCAGAAAGGCGTCGGCGAGCGGCTTGATGGCAACGCCGAAACCGGGCCAGACGTACCCGACGACGATGCCGAGCAGCAGGCCGATGAAGATCTGGGTGGTCAAACCCGGCATGCGGCTGGCGCGCGCCGGCAGTGCGGTAGGCGATGCGCTGCGGATCACCGCGTGGCTCCAACGTTCCGCTGGACGAACTGCCCGACGGCCGAGACGACCGTCTCCTGCTGCGCGGCCGTCAGCTCGCCGTAGACCGGAATTGCCAGGCTCTCTTCCGCCGCGCGCTCCGCGTGCGGGAAATCGCCGCGGTGATGGCCCAGATCGGCGAAGCACGGCTGCAGGTGGAACGGCACCGGGTAGTAGATCTCGTTGCCGATCCCCTGCGCGTCGAGATGCCGCTTGAGCCCGTCGCGATCCGGCGTCCGGATGACGAACTGGTTGTAGATGTGCGTGCGATCGGAGGGTTCGTTGGGCAGCGTCACGGACAGGTCGAGGCCGGCGGCACGAAACAGGCTGCGATAACGCGCGGCGTTGGCGCGGCGCCCGGCGGTCCACGACGCCAGATGCGGCGCCTTCACGCGCAGCACCGCGGCCTGCAGCGCGTCCATCCGGAAGTTGGCGCCGACCAGGTGGTGGTAGTACTTCGGTTGCATCCCGTGCGTGCGCAGCAGCCGCGCGCGCTCCGCGCGCGCGTCATCGTTGGTCGTCAGCAGGCCGGCGTCGCCGAAGGCGCCGAGGTTCTTGCTCGGGAAGAACGAGAAGCAGCCGAACGCGCCGATGCCGCCGAGCGGGCGCGACGTGTAGGTCGAGCCGATCGCCTGCGCCGCGTCCTCGATCACGGGAATGCCGGCGCGATCCGCGGCCGCCATGATTGGGTCCATGTCGGCGCCCAGCCCGAACAGGTGCACCGGCAGGATGGCTTTCGTGCGCGGCGTGATTGCCGCAACGGCCTGGGCCGGGTCGATGTTGAACGTCGCGGGATCGATGTCCACGAGCACGGGCCTGGCGCCGACGCGCACGATCGCGCCGGCCGTGGCGAAGAACGAAAACGTCGTCGTCACCACCTCGTCGCCGGCCTTGATGCCGAGCGCCATCAGCGCCAGCAGCAGGGCGTCGGTGCCCGACGACACGGCGATGGCGTGGCGGACGCCGAGCAGGCGGCTCATCTCCTGCTCGAGGCCGTCGATCTCCGGCCCCATGATGAAGCGCTGGCTGTCGCAGACGCGTGTGATGGCCGCGAGGATCTCGTCGCGCAGCGGCCGGTACTGGGCCTGGAGATCGAGGAGCGGTACGTTCATGGGGGTATTCTATCGCGCTACCTGTGGGACTTGACGGCCGCGCGGGTCTCGCGCTCGACCTCGCGCCGCTTGATCGTCTCGCGCTTGTCGTAGTCCTTCTTGCCCTTCGCCAAGCTCACCTGCACCTTGACGCGGCCGTCCTTGAAATACAGGCGGACCGGGACGAGCGTCATCCCCTTCTCGACGGTCTTGCCGATCAACTTGCGGATCTCGTCGCGGTGCAGCAGCAGCTTGCGCCGGCGCAGCGGCTCGTGGTCCGCGTAGCCGCGATGGCTGTACGGGCTGATGTTGACGTTGTAGAGAAACACCTCGCCGTCCTCGACCCGCGCGTAGCTGTCGCGCAGGTTGACGCGCCCCTCGCGGATGGCCTTGACTTCGGTGCCAAGCAGCACGAGACCGGCCTCGAACGATTCGAGGAGGTGGAAATCGTGGAAGGCCTTGCGGTTCTCCGCGATGCTCTTCTGCGCTTTTTCGCGCTCGGTTCTTTCAGCCACAAGAGTTTCAGATTTCAGACTTCAGACTTGGCGAGCCGCGCGGCGAGCAGCACCGCCGCAATCATGCTCTCCGGATCCGCGACACCTTGGCCCGCGATGTCGAACGCCGTGCCGTGATCGACCGAGGTCCGCACGATCGGCAGCCCAAGCGTCACGTTCACCGCCTGGCCGAACGCGACCAGCTTCACCGGAATCAGCCCCTGATCGTGATAGCACGCCACGACCACGTCGAAGTCGCCGCGGCGCGCGCGGACGAACACCGTGTCGCCCGGGAACGGACCGGAGACGTCGATGCCCCGCGCTCGGCACGCCTCGATCGCCGGACGAATCGCGGTGTCTTCCTCGGTGCCGAAGAGCCCGTGCTCGCCCGCATGCGGATTCAGCCCCGCGACCGCGATGCGCGGCCGCGCGATCCCGAATCGCGGGAGCGCGCGCGCCGTGAGGTCGATCGTCCTCTCGAGCGACGCGGACGTCAGCGCGCGCGGCACCTCGGCGAGCGGGATGTGGACCGTCGCCAGCACGACGCGCAGCGCCTCCGAGTAGAACATCATGGCGACGTGAGACGAGCCGGTCAGATGCGCCAGCAGATCCGTGTGCCCGCTCCACGGCAACCCGGCGAGGCGAAACGCTTCCTTGTTCACCGGCGCGGTCGCGATGGCCTCCACCACTCCCCGCCGCGCGTCGTCCACGGCGCGCACGATGACGTCGTACGCCGCTCGGCCGGCGTCGCCGCTCAGCACGCCGGGCGCGAACACCACGCCGCCCAGGGGCGCGTAGACAATCGGGTCGCAGGCGTCGAGGACACGCGAATCGGCCGCGGCCTGCGCCGCCACTTCAGGTCCGATGCCGGCCGGATCGCCAACGGTAATCGCAACGCGGGGCTTCATCCAGTGAGATTTCAGACTTCAGGTTTCAGATTACAGGAGCTGCAGCCCTCGGAGCCGCAGCCGCCGCCCGATCCGCAGCCGGACGGATTGTCGCAGCCCCCCTCGCTGCCGCAGCCGCCGTGCGCCACGCCCCTGGCGTTGGGCAGCTCGTACCGCAGACAGCACTTCAGCCGGCCGCAGAGACCCGACAGCTTCGAGGGATTCAGGCTCAGATCCTGCTGCTTCGCCATCTTGATCGAGACGGGCTCGAACGACTGCAGGAAGGTGGTGCAGCACAGCGGGCGTCCGCAGGTGCCGTACCCGCCGTACATCTTGGCTTCGTCGCGGACGCCGATCTGCCGCATCTCGATCCGGATGCGGAACTCGGCCGCGAGCTCGCGCACGAGCTCGCGGAAATCGACGCGCCCGTCGGCGGTGAAATAGAAGATCAGTTTCGACCCGTCGAACGCCTGCTCGACGCGCGCGAGCTTCATCCCGAGGCTGCGCTCGCGGATCTTCAGGAGCGCAATCCGGTGCGCCTCCAGCTCGCGATGCTGGTGCTTGAGCCGCGCCACCACGTCCTCGCGCGTCGCGAGGCGGACGACGCGTTGCGGCGAGTCGGCCGGCGGACGGCGTTTCGTCTCGAGCTGCGGAATGTTGCGCACGACCGTGCCGACCGCCGGACCGCCGTCTGCCTGGACGACGACGCGGTCGCCGAAACGGGGCGCGGCGTCAGCGGGAACGTCGCCGAGCAGGAAGGTTTGCGCCCGACCGACCGGCGTCAGCTTGACGGCGACGAGCGGTGCGGGAGAGGGAGCGCTCACGGTTCACCTTGTATAAGCGATCGAGTCGGGATTCGGGACTCGGGATTCGGGATTCGCGATTCGCGCCTCGGGGATTCGCCCTCAGAGCTGAAGCACGAGCCAGTCCGCCACGAGCTTGACGCCGGCATTCCGCTCCAGCGCCACCAGTGCCCGATCGATCGCCGTAAACGCGCGCATGCCGCGCTCGCCCTGATAGGTCTTTGTGAGCCGCTCCAGCGCGGGCTGCACGTCAGGATTTGCGAGCGCGCGAACATCCGCGCGGGTTGCCAGGACTTCCACGTCGCGCAGCAGCGCCGACATCGCGCGCAGGTGCGTCGCGAGCTGCTCGCGGTCGCCGGCGCCGCCCGCGCCGGTCTTCGTCAGGAGCTCTTTCGCACCGTCGAGGCGGCGGGCCGCATCGCCCGTGGTGGCGGCGTGGGCCAGGACGCGCTGCGCGAGGTCGCGCGCTTCGACCAGCTCGTCCGCACTCGCCTCGAGCGCACGCCCGATGCTGCCGTCGGCCGTCGCCGCAACCGCGCGCGCCTCGTGCTCGCTGTAGCCGCGCGCGACGAGCACCCGCGCGATGTCGCTCGCCGGCAGCGGACGGAACCGCAGCTGCGGGCAGCGCGAACGGACCGTGGGCAGCAGCACGTCGGGACGCGCGGTCACCAGCATGAACACGGACGAAGGCGGCGGCTCCTCGAGCGTCTTGAGCAGCGCATTCTGCGCCGCCGGCACGAGCGCATCGGCATCGTCGATGATCACGGCGCGGCGGCGGCCTTCAAACGGCCGGTACGCCGCGCGGTCCACGATGTCGCGCACCTGATCGATCTTGATCGCGCCGCTGTCACCCGGCTCGACAATCAGCACGTCGGGGTGCACGCCGCGGGCAATCTTCAGGCAGCCGGCACACACGCCGCACGCGTCGAACCCCGAACCCTGAACCCCGAACCCCGAACCCTGAACCCCGAACCCTGAACCCTGAACCCTGAACCCTGAACCCTTGAGGCAATTCAGCGCCTGCGCGACGGAGACCGCGGCGAGCC